>ERZ857827.93-NODE-93-length-146078-cov-6.929737_pt1 | contig 146078 bp, 146 predicted proteins | sample MGYA00519761_ERZ857827 | MGnify/ENA primary metagenome ERZ857827 (study PRJEB31778, sample SAMEA3449370) | human gut metagenome | biome: human gut; feature: human-associated habitat; material: faeces | place: United Kingdom | collected 2010/2012 ... | reverse complement strand
CAATATTTTAAAAAAATCAACAAGTCAACCAAAATTTAATTTTGGCGGACACCCACAGCAAAAGTAATTTAAAATTTAAATAATATCATCCAAATAAATAATAGTTAAGGTGAATATATGAAGATAGTTGTAGCAATTGGAGGATCAATTTTATTAAAAGAATATGACTGTAAAAAATTCCAGGAATATAGTGAAATATTAAAATCATTAGCTAGCGAACATGAAATATTCGTTGTTGTAGGTGGAGGAAAACCTGCTAGAGAATATATTGGAGTTGTTCGTGAACTTGGAGCTGGTGAAGCTCAGTGCGATGATATTGGAATTGAAGTTACAAGAATTAATGCTAAATTGTTATTATCTGCACTTGGAGATGCTGCTTATCAGAAAGTACCTCATAACTTCCAGGAAGCTTTGGAATATTCAGCTACCGGAAAAATAATTGTAATGGGTGGAACAGAACCTGCACACAGTACAGATGCAGTTTCCGCTATTTTAGCAGAATACATCCATGCAGATAAACTTATTAACCTAACCTCTGTTGACGGAATGTATGATAAAGATCCAAACAAGTACGAAGATGCTAAGTTAATTAAAGAAATTACAGCTAGTGAAATGATAGAATTCATCAGCGGAAAAGACACAAAGGCCGGAACCTATGAATTCTTTGATATGACTGCAATTCAAATGATTAAAAGATCATCTCTTGAAACTGTAATAGCTAACGGTTATGATTCTGAAAACTTAATTAAAGCTATTAATGGTGAGGAAGTAGGAACCAAAGTTATCAGCAAATAAATAGGTGATTAAGTGGAAAATCTTATTGATATTGGCCTTAATTTAATGCATCCTTCTTTTAGAAAAAATAGAGAAAGTATAATTGAAGATGCCATTGATGAAGGTGTTTCCAAATTTATAATTACAGGAACCAATGTCAAAGCAAGTCAGATAGCTTGTGAATATGCATCCAATTATCCGGGAACTTTATATTCAACTTCCGGTGTTCATCCTCATGATGCAAAAACATGTGATGATCATACTCTTTTGGAACTGGAAAAAATAGCTAAAAATGATTGTGTTATAGCTATTGGAGAATGCGGTCTTGATTATAACCGTGATTTTTCTCCAAGAGATGTTCAAAGAAAATGGTTTGAAAAACAGGTCGAATTAGCTGAAAATTTAGATATGCCTTTATTTTTACATGAAAGAGAGGCCCACAAAGATTTATATGATATTTTAAAAAAGCATGAAGATGTTTGTGAAAAATCAGTAGTTCACTGTTTTACAGGAACCAAGCAGGAAGCTCAAAATTATATTGATTTGGGATGCTGCATTGGTGTTACCGGATGGATTTGTGATATGGAAAGAGGCAGTGACCTGCAGGATGCTGTAAGTGTAATTCCAACCAACAAATTAATGATAGAAACAGATGCTCCATTTTTAATACCTAAAAACTTTGATAAAAAACCTAAAAGTAATAAAAATGAACCCAAATATTTACCTCATATCCTAAAAACAATTGCTCATTATAAAAACGATTATAATGTAGAAAAACTTGCAAAAGAAGTTACAAAAACTACTAAAGACTTTTTTAAAATATAAAAATATGGTGATAATATGGCTGTAGAACCACATAAACATTGTCCAATTTGCGGAACCCCTATACCTTTAAATGAACTTGTATGCTCTCCAGACTGTCAAAAAGTTTGGGATCAAAGACTTAATCAACAAAAGAAAAGCAGATATATGTTAACTGGAGTTATCATTCTTTTCTTAGCTATTTGGGCAATAATGACTTTCATGAAATAAGTGATAAAAATGATATTAACATCTGCAAACACACTGGAAAATAAGGAAATTGTTGAATATAAAGGTTTAGTAACTGGAGAATCCTTAATCGGTGCTAACATTTATAAAGATTTATTTTCCGGTGTTCGGGATGTTGTAGGCGGAAGAACCTCAAGATATGAAGAAGAAATCCAAAAAGCACGTGATATTGCACTGAACAGTATGGAAGAAAAAGCAGAATATTTAGGTGCAAATGCTATTATCGGATTGAAAATTTCTTACGATAACTTAGGCGGTACTATGGGAAATACAATTCTTGTAACAGCTTACGGTACTGCTATAAAATACGAATAATATGAATCTTAAAGAAAGAATAGAAAATGTGGAAAACTTGAAAGAAGCTATTATCTGCATTTCTTTTGGAACATTTGTTGGTATTTTAACTTATTATATTTTTTTATACTTCCATATTGATATTTATGGATGGAATTTTGGACTTATTTTTGCTCCATTAGCTGCAGGATATGCTGAAACCATATTGGCTAAACGAATAATTGGCGAAGATATTGGAGCCATCAGCGCATTTATTTTATTTCTTGTAACTGTAGTTTACGGTTTTATTATAGCCAATCCTACACTTGGAGTAAATGTAATCACTTTCGGATCAATAATTGTAATTTTACAGGCAGCTCTTCCCACACTTATTAACTATTTCTTTTTAGTTGTTATAATTGGAATAATCTCCTATTTCTTTGGGACATTTAAAAAAATTACAGATTATACCTATTCCAAATTATCTGACATGTATTATAAAATAACAGGAAAGCAAAAACCCATAAGAACTATTGATGCGGAAGTTGTTGAAAATGAACTGGAAAGCAATAAACAAATAAATGATTTGGATTTTATATTCATAACCAGCTCACATCCAATCAATAAAAAAATAGAAATCATAGACCACTTTCATGCAACAGTATTTTTGGAAAGAGATAAAAAACTAATCCACATTGACCCTGAAAAATATGAAAAAGACACTTTAAAAATGCTTAAAAAAGCTAAAGACAGTGTCCTAATCCAAATAGCTAATGAAATTAAAGCTCATGGAGGAAATGGAATCCTGGATTTAAAAATAGAATATGGGTTAATCGGTTTAGGTGGAGACAGTTTTCAAATTACTGCAATGGGAATGGGAGTTAAATTTAAAGATTAAGGAACTACTCCCAGCATTTTAAGTGAAATATACAAAACCACCAAACCAAATATCTGTTTTAATCTTTTTTCAGGAACCTTATGAGCTATTTTTGCACCATAATAAGCTAAAGGTACTGAAAACATTGCGATAACTGCAAAATTAACTAAACTTACATAACCCAATGAATACGGAAACGGATTAACTCCCCAGCCAGATATTATATATGATACGGTCCCTCCAATAGCTGTTAGGCTAATAAATACTGATGAAATTCCGATAGCTTCAATCATTGAAAATCCGAATATTACAGTTAAAATTAGAATTATAAATACTCCTCCCCCAACACCTAAAAGACCTGAGGAAATTCCAACCAATACCCCTACAACAGCTATGTTTATTAAATTAAATTTGGCTCTAGCTTTTGAAGTCTTTTTATCGGCAGACATCAAGTTACGAATAGCTATAAACAACAATAAACATCCAAATATGATTTTTAATATTTGTGTCGGCAGCATTGATGCAATCAGACCGCCCAATATGCTCCCAACAATACCAAATAACCCCAGTCTTATTCCTGGTTTTAAAATATTGTCCATAACTTTTAAATGCCTGGATGCACCGCTTGTTGCTGTCGGAATAATAATGGCCAGACTGGTTCCAAGAGATATCATCATGGCAAGTGACGGGTCAACTCCAAGATACTCCAACAGGAAATACTGGAATGGAACAATTAAAAATCCTCCTCCAACACCTAAAAGACCGGATGCAAATCCTGCAACAACACCAATTAAAATTAAACCAATGAAATATTCTAATGTAAATATCATAAAAACACGTATTCAGTAAATCTTTTAAATCATTAAAAACTTAAATTAATTTTAATGAAAAGGAATAATATTATATTGGCCGGATTCATATTTATATTATTTGCAGGTGTACTTTTTATAACAGACATCTTCAATCCAATAATAAGGCCAATAACTCGAGTATTTCTAATGGGTTCTTCTAAAGGAAAAGATATTTTATTTTTTGGACTTTTTGGACTGTTTTTAATTTTAAGTCAAACATTTACCCTGAAAAATAAAGATATTGACTCTGACAAATACTTAAAAATAGCTATCTGTGTAGGATGTCTTTTGCTAATTTCAGGAATTATTGCCGAAATCCTGTTTAGACAGTCTTTAGGAATTCCATTAAATGTGACTTTTATGAGTGAAAGTTCACAGGCTGCAAGTACCAGTATTTTACATACTCATCTGCTGAAATCCATTTTTGGAGAAGCTGTAACCTCCCTGATCGGACCGTTTATCAGTAGCGGAATCAATACAGGAGTTGGATTATACACCTATGTTCCGAATATCGCTAAAACAGCAATCATATTATTCCCTATTTTATTTATATTAGAAATATTGGCCAATCAAAAACGTTTAGCTCCAACAGCAATCCTTTTAAGTTTCTTTTCAACCTGTTTACTTATTGGAGCATTAGACGGAGGAATGTTTTCCACACCTTCAATGTTAGGTATTTGCGGACTTTTTTTAGTTTACAGAAACCATTATTATTTCGATTATTATATCGGAGGAGTTGTTTTAAAAAATAAGAAAATATTAAATGATTCCAAAAAAGAATATCCCTACTACAAGGATGCAGGGTTAAGTGAAGTGAAATTCCATCTCCACAGACTACTGCCCTACATTATAGCTATTCTTTTTATAACTTTAAGAATTTCAATAGCTATTTTTGGAGCAAATGATGAATATTACACACTTGAAGTCGTAAATCCTGCAGACAATATTGAACTAAATGATTTTCCAGTAGAAAGTATTCATCATAGTGAAAACAAAACAGTTTATACACTTGATTCCGACTATAATGAATTGAATTTAATCAAGGATTTGAAAATACCTCTAAACAATAAATGTGACTACTACACGATTTCATGGAACATTTACTCATATATTTAATAAAAACTTATAAGTTTTAAAAATTAATATTAACATATGATTTTAAGCATTATTATACCTACATATAATGAAGAAGAATACCTTCCCGTACTTCTAGAAAGTATTAAACAGCAGGATTTCAGAGACTATGAAATAATTGTTGCTGATGCTAACTCTAAAGACAATACTGTAAAAATAGCTGAAGAATACGGATGTATTGTTGTTGAAGGCGGAATGCCTGCAGTAGGTAGAAATAATGGTGCGAAAGTAGCTAAAGGTGAGTATTTACTATTTTTAGACTCTGATTTAAAACTTACCGAAGATTATCTTGCAAAAGTTATCTATGAATTTAAAATGGAAAGATTGGGTATTGCAATTACACAAATGAAACCCCTATCCAAAAAAACAGAAGATAAAATCTTACATGATTTGGCCAATTTGTTTATGATAAGCGTTGAAAAAATAAAGCCACACGGTGCCGGATGTTATGGTATAATAGCTAAAAGGGAATTGCATGAATGCTGCGGCGGATTTGATGAAGAATTAACTTTCGGTGAAGATACAGAATATATTGAAAGATTGGCCAAAAAAGAAAGATTTAAAGTATTGAGAAATGCTAAAATTGGAGTTTCAACAAGAAGGCTTGAAGAGGAAGGACTGGCAACACTAGCTAAGCAATACGGTAAAAGTACTGTAAATGACTTTTTAGGCATTAGAACAGAAGCTTCAGATTTAAATTATGGTTTTGATCATGGAAAAGAACATATAAGCAAACATAAATTAGATAAAATTGCTCTGGAATCTGAAAAATTGGACCGTTTGAAAAACAGCTATGATGAATCCAAACAAAAAATAAACACTGCAAAAGTCTATCTTAAAAAAGCCAAAAAAACAAAAATCAGAGATAAAAAAGTAATTTTTTATTGTATCTGTGGAGAGGGAATGGGTCATGCTATCCGAAGCAGCGTAATAATCGACCGTATAAAAGACAAATATGACGTTTACATTTTCAGCAGCGACCGTGCTTACAAATATTTAAATGAAAAATTTGACAATGTCTATAAAATCGGCGGATTCAACACAGTTTATATAAATAACAAAGTCAGCAATACAAAAACATTAATGAATGCCATTAAACGTAATCCTCTAAACATTAAAGAAGGATATGAAGAACTATATAAAAAAGCAAGAAAATTATCTCCTGACGTTATTGTTACTGATTTTGAAATCTATGCAACAATGGTTTCCAAACTTCTCAGCATTCCATTAATAAGTCTGGACAATATCCATATGATTACCCAAACTGCAATTGACTATCCTCCAAAGCATCAGGGAGAAATGCTAAAAGCAAAAGGTGTAATAAAGTCATATGTAATAAAACCGAAAATACATATTTTAACCAGCTTCTTTTATCCGAAAATCAAGCCTAAAAAAAGGGCGGTGCTCTATCCTCCAGTGATTCGTGAAGATATCTTAAAGCTGGAACCTACAATTGAAGATCACATTATTGTCTATCAGACCAGTAAAGAAAGTGTGAAATTAGTCGAGCAATTGAAATCATTAAATGAAAAATTTATTGTTTACGGATTTAATAAGGACAAAACAGACGAAAATCTGACTTACAAATTATTTAATGAAGATGAGTTCTACAATGATTTAGCCAGTGCCAAGGCAGTAATCTGTAATGGTGGATTTACCTTTATATCAGAAGCCATATCCCTTAAAAAACCAATATACAGCGTTCCAGCTATTGGAAACTTTGAACAAACATTAAACGGATTTTATGTTCAGAAATTAGGTTATGGAGAATATCATGAAAAGATGAGTCCTCAAAAAGTGGAAAAATTCTTAAAAAGGCTCTCCAAATATCAGAAAAAACTAGCTAAAGTTAAAAAAACAAATAACGATGGAATTGTCAATGAATTAATATATCGTATTGAAAAATATAGTAAAAAAAGTTAAAATAGGGTGGTTTATAAAGTTACACCCATTTCAAGTTGTTCTGTTAATTCTTTATACCTGTTTCTTATAGTTACTTCAGTAACACCTGCAATATCTGCTACATCTCTTTGGGTTTTTCTCTCACCCAACAATACAGATGCAATATATAATGCAGCTGCAGCTACACCAGTTGGTCCTCTACCGGAAGTCAAACCTTTTTCCATTGCTTTTTCAATAATTTCAATAGCTCTGGATTGTGCTTCACCAGACAAACCTAATTCACTAGCAAATCTAGGCACATAATCGACCGGAGAAGTTGGAGGTAATTTAATGTTTAATTCCCTTGTAAGGAATCTGTAAGTCCTACCTACTTCTTTTTTAGTAACTCTTGAAACTTCAGCTATTTCATCTAAAGTACGGGGAACATTACAACGTCTGCAAGCAGCATATAAAGAAGCAGCAACTACTCCTTCAATACTCCTTCCACGAATAAGTTTGTTGTCCACTGCACTTCTGTATACTACAGATGCAGCTTCCCTCACACTTCTTGGAAGACCTAATCTTGAAGAATCTCTGTCCAGCTCACTTAATGCAAATGCCAAGTTACGTTCTGTAGCACCAGAAATCCTAATTTTTCTTTGCCATTTCCTTAATCTATACCATTGTGCTCTGTTTCTTGCAGGAATATCACGACCATAAATGTCCTTATTCCTCCAGTCAATCATGGTACTTAAACCTTTATCGTGAATGGTGTAAGTGATTGGAGCTCCAACCCTAGTACGTTTATCTCTTTGTTCGTGGTCAAATGCCCTCCATTCAGGACCCATATCCACTAGATTTTCATCAATAACTAATCCACAGTGAGCACAAACTACTTCTGCCCTTTCATAATCACCAATTAATTCTGTGGAACCACATTCCGGACATACGGTTTGTTTATCTTTATCATAAACATCACCTTGCATAATTTCTTTTTCTGTTCTTTTATGTCCGACCTTTTTAGGGATTTCGTTTACTTTTTGTTTCGTGTTTTCACCCTCCTCTTCCTAGGTTTCTTAGATTTTGGTCTTGATACAAATAGTTTTTCACCATAGTTTCTCTTGATTTTATCTAAATTAGCAGATTTAAATAATTTAATTGAAACATACGGACTTTTAGTAGGTCCAAAAACATAGCTAACCTTGCCTATTTTAGTTTTATCGCTATTAAAAACAATACCACCAGGACTAGGTGTTTTAGATGATCTAGCTATTAATTTTCCAGAATTTGCAATATGCAAACTATTTCCTAAAACTTTCATAAAAAATCAATCATAAAATAATCTGTATCAACTATTAATATGCATGTGATAATATATAAATGTATCGATATATTTATATATCAATAAAATTTGCTATTTAAATGTTTTACTATTTAATTGTCCTAAACACTATTTTAACCCAGCAGCCTGAGACAAAGTTTTACCACCATTAATAGCATCAATGATACCTAATTCCTTTACTTTAATAGCTAATGTTTGAGTCATGACCTGTTTAAACAAAGACTGAGGAATAATAACAACGCCGGTTTCATCACCATAGAAAAAGTCACCTGGTTGAATAGTCATATCCCCAACAGAAATATCCACATTGATTTCTCCCAATCCTAAAGCACTTCCTGCATTTGGAGCATAATCACAAGCAAAAATAGGATAATCCATATAATACAGAGCATCCAAATCTCTGACAGACCCATAAATTACAGTAGCTTTAACACCATTAGCTTTAGCACAGGTTGAAGCTAATTCACCCCATACAGACATGTCAGAATTATTGGTTTTAATAAATAATATATCTCCATCATTAGCTTCATCAATAGCTAATGCGGAAGTTCCCCAATCATCACTGTTGGTTTTGCAGGTAGTAATTCTACCCCAAACCCTTAATCTGTTAATAGGTTTCAATTCTTTGATAACACCTGATCTTCTTGAAATTCCGTTATATGCATCGGAAATTTGGCAGGTGGAAACACCTTCAAGTAAAGACTTCAAGTTAATATAATTTTTATAGTTTTTTTTATTGAAAACCAAATCTTCAATGGATATTTCACTTAAATCTATATCTTCCACATCAATTTTCTTATTTAAGTCTTTTTTATTGTGTAATAAATCACTAGGTGTTACTGACATTAAATCACTTCTCTTAATTAATATATAGATATATGTAAGAACCGCTTAAAAAAGATTTTTCAAAAATTTTGACATAACTAACTAATTATATATATTAGTATTTTCAAAATACTTAATGAAGTATAAAAAAATACTCACAATTATACTTAAAGAGTTTATTTACATTCATTATTACAATTTAATTATTATTCAATTTAAAAACAAAACAGGAGCAATTAATATTACTAACTAAATATAATCTTAAAAAATAAAGAAAAATAGCTAATATGTTCTATATAGGCTATAAATGAAATTAGTAATATGCTCAGTAGATTTTAACTCTTTTTAGTGTATAAAAGATATCTTAACTAAAAGATATTAGATATGTTTATCAAGATTATTTCTTAAAATACCCAATTTTTAGAAAGATAAGAAAATAAGCCAATAAAAATAAAAAGGAGGCTTAACAATGGGAAAAGGAGAAGAATTAACTACAACAAAATACTTAATTCATGCACAAATTAATGCAAATGGTATTGTAGAAAAACCAGATGTAGTCGGTGCAGTATTTGGACAAACAGAAGGATTATTAAGTAATGATTTAGATTTAAGAGAACTTCAAAGAACTGGAAGAATCGGCAGGATTCAGGTAATGATCCATTCCAATGGTGGAAGAGCTAAAGGAGAAATTGTAATTCCATCCAGCTTAGACAGAGTTGAAACCGCCATTCTTGCAGCATCACTTGAAACAATTAACCGTGTTGGACCCTGTGAAGCAGAAATTCACACAGTTAAAGTTGAAGATGTAAGAGCAGTTAAAAGAGAACAGGTTGTAAACCGTGCAAAGGAAATCTACAAAAACATGATTGAAAGTGTCAGCCCTGCAAGTATGAGAATGATTGAAGAAGTAAGAGAAGCAATGCGTGTTCATGAAATTTCAGAATATGGTGAAGACAGATTGCCAGCAGGTCCAAGCATACACACTTCCGATGCAATTATTGTGGTAGAAGGTCGTAGCGATGTATTGAACTTACTTAAATACGGCATCAAAAATACTGTAGCTGTTGAAGGAGTCAGTGTTCCACAATCCATAGGAAACCTAAGTAAAAAAAGAACAACAACTGCATTTGTAGATGGAGACCGTGGTGGAGAACTTATTTTAAAAGAACTCCTGCAAATCGGAGATGTTGACTATATTACACGTGCTCCTAAAGGTAAAGAAGTTGAAGACCTTGAAAAAGATGAAGTATTGGTTGCCCTAAGGGACAAAGTTCCTACAGCACAATTTTTAGCTAATCACAATATATTAAGTGAATCTGACAGCAAAAACTCCCATAAAAAACATAACGGCAAACACAACAACAAACATTCAAATAACAAACATCAACAACACGAAACTAAAGTCAAAGAAGAAGTGCAAATTGAAGAAATTCCTATTGAAGATGACGAAACAAAATTAATGAAAGACATGTTAAAAGAATTTGAAGGCAGCGGCTGTGGAGCTATACTGGACGAAGCTTTAAACATGACTCAGGAAGTGGAAGTTGAAAACATTTATGAAGAAATTAAAAATATAGAAACAAGTGCAGACACAGTTATTTTTGATGGAATCATAAGTCAGAGACTTGTTGATGTTGCTTCATTAAAAGGAATTAAAAGATTAGTTGCATTTAGATCCATGAACATAGTTAAAAAACCGGATAACTTAAAAATAATAACCATGGATTAATAAGGTGTCCTAATGGAAACATATGATTTTAAAAATGAGATTATAGACAAAAACGGGAATAAAATAAATATTCTCGACGTTTATAATTTTAATAAAATAAAAGAAAGTTACATAACTTCTTTAAAGAACAACAACTATTCACAAAACACCATCAAAACCTATTCATCAATAATACATAAATTTACTACTTATCTAAAAAATCAAATAGCTATTTATAATGAAAAAGAGTTCATAAAATACTTCAATAGCTATATACTCTATTTAAAACAAGTGAAAAATGTTAGTCAAAATTACATTTACCTGGTTACGGTAGTTGTCAAGAAGTTTCTTGAGTTTAACAATATTCATTTCTTAGATTCAATTACAACACCAAAAAGAATTAAATCACCACCTAATTTTTTAACACAAAAAGAAGTAAAACAACTTCTGGACAGCATTACATGGGATGAAAATTCAGATAGTGATTTTCGCATCATTACCAAACTACGGGACAAACTAATAGTGACCCTATTATATTCATCAGGACTGCGTGTTTCTGAACTTATAAACTTAACTGTAGACAATGTAAATTTTGAAGGAAAACAGTTATCCATTGTAGGCAAAAACAACAGCAGAGTTATTTTACTTGATGAATCAACCAAACAGTTAATACAAAAATATTTGGAAAAAAGAACACAGAAAAGCAATTATCTGGTAGTTAACAAAAGCGGAAATCCATTAACTCCACGATATGTTCAGCTAATGATAAAAAAATACGGAAATGAAAGCGGCATCGAAAAGAAAATAACACCTCACATTTTACGCCATTCCTATGCAACACATCTATTTGAACAGGGAGTGAATATCAAGATAATTCAGCAACTGCTTGGACACAGCAATTTGTCCACAACCCAAATTTACAGTCAGGATGCCAATAATTAACTCTTTTTTGCAATGTGCTTGTACAAAAAATTAAATAGTAAAAATAATAAACATATTAAAGTATGATGATTTAAAAATCAAGGAGGAATACTATGAATATGAATAATTATTATACTGCTAGAAAAAACATATTCCAGGGGATACGCGAATCTAGCACTGTCGCTAAAATATTAATGTCATTTTTAATGGCTTGTTTTACAGGTTTAATGGCTCAAATTATCATTCCACTCCCATGGACTCCTGTGCCAATAACTGCACAAACATTTGCAGTGTTATGCTCCGGATTAATACTCGGTAAAAGATACGGCTGTTTAAGTCAAATTTTATATGTTGCTCTTGGTGCAACTTGCGTACCATGGTTTGCTAGTATGAGTGGTGGAATAGATGTTCTTCTTGGATCCAATTGCGGATACTTTATAGGATTTATTCTTGCATCCTACTTTATCGGTACTATAACTGACAAATATGCAGATGCACGTAACTTCACTAAAATGGCAGCAGTTATTGGAGTAGCTAACTTTGCAATAATTTACATTCCAGGACTTGCCGGATTAGCTTTATGGGCTTACATGAGCCAAGGTGCAATGCTTTCAATCTCTGAATTATTAATTATGGGATTCATTCCATTTATTGTTGGAGATATTGTAAAAATATTAGGTGCAGCATCTGTTTCTAAAGTATTTTTACCAAAAGAATAAATAAGGTTTTTTAACCTTTTCTTTTTTTATTTACTGATATTATGAAAATTAAATTAAGAGGACATCACTTGTTATGTCTTCAGGGATTTCAGGGTTATGGATATGACGACAGTTTTGTTAAAAATATGACATATATAAATAACCTGAGAAAATCTGAAAATACAACTATTACCATTACAAATAAAGCTGATGATATCTGCAGATGCTGTCCAAATTTAAAAAATGACCTTTGCGGAAATGAAAAACAGAACGCAGAAATCATAAAGATGGATAATGAAATCCTATCCAAAATAGATAATAGTAAAGAATATGATGCATTAAAGCTATTTAATGAAACTAAACATATTTTTAACAGCAAAAATAGTGTCAAAGATGTATGTGAAGACTGCTGTTGGCATGAAGAATGTCTATTTTATAAAAATTTAAAATAAACCGATATATTTATATACTACTTATCAAATAAATATAGAATGTTGTACTACTGGTACAAACAAAATTATAGTCCCGTAGGGTAGTGGTAATCCTTCTAGGCTTTGGACCCGGAGACGGCGGTTCGACTCCGCTCGGGACTATTTTTAAAAAAAACTTTTTTTGCTTGATATTTTATGGAAAAATTACTTCTTATTGGAATAAATACTCGAAGTATGATTGAAAGCGGACTAAAACTAAATTATACTATTTATTCAACTAGCTATTTTTCAACATCTGATGTTCCGTCAATTGAAAACCAGAAAATAATATTGGATGAAAGTATTAATCCTGACTGCGGCGTTTTCGAAGATAAATTCAGCAGCGAAAATATTTTAAATGTTTCCAAAGACTATCTTGATGAGGTAGATTATATTATTCCAATTTCAGGAATTTCACCAAATGATTTTGAAAAAAAACATCAAAAAAAGATTCTGGGAAATAAAGACATCAGCAAAGTTGAAGACAAATACCGATTTTATAAAGAAATCCGAAACGAATTTTTAACTCCTGAAACTTTTTATGTGAATGATGTAGATGAAGCTGTTGAAATTCAAAAAAATAATCCTGAAGTTCAATATATTGCAAAACCACTTAAAGGATCAGGAGGATATAACACAAACTTATTAAATAATCAATCACAACTTCAATTAAACTGTGATGAAAAACTGATTGTTCAGGAATATATTGAAGGTATAAATTTAAGTTCTTCAGTATTGGCCAGTGAAAATGAAGCTGAAAACATTGTAAATTCAAGACTGCTAACCCAGCATGACTTTGAAAAAAACAGCCAGTTCAAATATGTTGGAAATATCCTTCCCCTAACCGAAAAATCAATATTGGCACCTGTAAAAAATACTGATGCAATAAACAGAGAAATGGCAGATACTTCTGAAAAACTAATCCGAAACTTTGAATTAATCGGATCAAATGGTGTAGATTTTATTTTAAATAAAAACGGATTATATGTAATTGAAATAAATCCCAGAATTCAGGGAACATTTGAATGTGTCCAGCAAGCTTTAGGAATCAATATGCTTGAAGCACATATCAAAGCCTGTCAAAATGAAATAATAGCTATTGACAAAGCTGAATATTACAGCTATAAAAAAATAATATACTCCCCCAAAACAGTAAAGTATGAAAAAATAGATTTAAACAACCTTTATGATATGCCTCATCTCGGATCAATTACACAAAAAGATGAGCCGTTACTTACAATAATAGATAAAGATAAAGATTTTGATAAGTTATATGAAAAAGTAGAATTATCTAGCCAAACTGTAAATAAGCTAGCTAATAAATCCCAATAAGTATAAAATAAATATAATTGTACCTATAGTTATCATAAACGTTACTATTATCATAGATCTAGTTAACCAGATAAATAATTTCGCCTTATTGTCAGGGTCCTTTAAAAATTGGTCTATAGGGTTACGTTGCATAAATACACCTCTTTCTAGAATTTTCCAGTAATTAAAAATTTTTACAATAACTAATAAAAATAACTTTTTTTAAATAAATAAAGCCTAACAAAGCTTAAAATTTAAAATAAATAATAAAAATAGATAGAAAATGAAGAAGTTAAGTAAAACTTAAGCTTCTACTTCAGCAGCTTCTTCTTCAATAGCTGCTTCTTTAGCCTCATTATCTTTCTTCTCGATAGTGGACCTGATCATTTTCAATCTAACAAAGTTTTCCCTTTCCATTTCCTGGAGTCTCATATCAATATATTTTTCAGTGTTTTCGAATCTTGGAATCATAATATGCTCTAACGCATTTACCCTACGTTTAGTAGCCTCAATTTCTTCAGCAAGTAAGAAAATAGTTTTTTCCACTTCACCAAGTTCAATTAAGAATTTAATAGATTCCTCAAATTTCTTAGCAGCTTCATCTAATTGTATAGTGGTGTCAGAAAAGCTGTAACCTCTGTCAATAATGGATCTTTCTTCCATTTTAACATTGGTTACAGGAACTGATACACCCATAACACTTCTAGATTTAATATCTACATCAATAGATTCTTTAACTGATAAAGATGCTTTCCTAACAGCTAAGTCACCCATAGCTATTTGAGCTTCAAGTAAAGCTTCATTAGCTTCTTTTAAGCTTCTTTCAGCAGCTTCACGAACACCTTTGACACGATCCAAAATATCAAAAAACTCTTTGATTAAAGCATCCCTTTTCTCTTTGAGTAAACCATGCCCTTTTACAGCGAGTTTAGTTCTATTTTTAAGAGATAATAATTCCATCCTTGTTGGATTTATTCCATCTATAATATCTTGTGCCATTTAATCACCCGTTATATGAATGAGCTTATTCTTTTGGAAGGTATTGTTCAATAAATTCTTCTTTAACACGTTTAAGTTCAGATTTAGGTAAGATTTTAAGTAAGTCCCAACCAAGATCTAAGGTTTCAATGATAGACCTATCTTCGTCTTTACTTTGAGTAATGAATTTACCTTCGAATTCTTCAGCAAATTCTAAGAATTTTTGATCCCTTTCGGTAAGAGCTTCTTCCCCTACAACAGCAACTAAGTCTCTTAATTCACGACCACCTGCATATGCAGAGTAAAGTTGGTCAGATACACCACTGTGATCATCACGAGTTTTGTCTCCACCGATACCACCACTCATCAAACGAGAAAGTGATGGAAGTACATCTACAGGAGGATAAATACCTTTCCTGTTGAGTTCTCTGCTTAATACAATTTGTCCTTCAGTAATATAACCAGTTAAATCTGGAATTGGGTGAGTAATATCGTCTTGAGGCATAACTAAGATAGGCATTTGAGTAATAGAACCTTCTTTACCATCAATACGTCCTGCTCTTTCATATATGTTAGCTAAATCAGTATACATGTATCCAGGATATCCTCTTCTTCCAGGTACTTCATCCCTAGCTGCGGAAATTTCCCTTAATGCTTCACAGTAGTTGGTCATATCAGTTAAAATTACCAATACTTGCATACCTAAAGTAAATGCGAAATATTCTGCAGTAGTTAAAGCCATTTTAGGAGTTAAGATTCTTTCAATAGCTGGGTCATCAGCTAAGTTCATGAATACAGTTACTTTTTCAAGAGCTCCGGTACGTTCGAAATCTCTCATAAAGAAGTTAGCTTCTTCGTGAGTAATACCCATAGCAGCGAATATTACTGCAAACTCTGCATCGTCCCCAAGCACTTTAGCTTGTCTTGCGATTTGAGCTGCTAATTCGTTGTGAGGTAAACCAGAACCTGAGAAAATAGGAAGTTTTTGACCTCTTACTAAAGTGTTCATACCGTCAATGGTAGAGATACCAGTTTGAATAAATTCTTCAGGGAATTCACGAGAAGCTGGGTTCATTGGACTTCCATTAATATCTAATTCTTCATCAGGAATTATTTCTGGTCCGCCGTCAATAGGTTTACCGATACCATTGAACATACGACCCATCATATCTCTAGATACACCAATTTTAGCAGTTTGACCGGTGAATCTAGCTTTAGTATTTTTAGTGTTTAAGTCAGTTGTTCCTTCGAACACTTGAATAACTGCAACATCGTCAGTTACTTCAAGAACTTGTCCACTTCTTTTTTCACCATTAGGTGTTTCGATATCTACAATTTCGTTGTAACCTACGCCTTCTACACCTTCAACAACCATTAAAGGACCGGAGACTTCGGAGATTGTAGTATATTCTCTTGTTTTAATATTTGTGTTCATATTTAAGCCTCACTGCATTGTTTAGTAATAGCTGCTTGAATTTCTTCACATTTAGCTGCAAATTCGTCTTGTGGAATGTATTTCATTTTACCAATTTCTTCTTTAACAGGTAATGCTACTATGTTTTGAATAGGAACTCCCCTGCCAACAGCTGCAAGAGCTTCTTTATGGAATAATAAAATAGTTTTTAACATATTGTATTGTTTGACAGGTGGACAATATGTATCAATGTCATCAAATGCATTTTGTTGTAAGAAATCTTCTCTTAACATACGAGTAGTTTCTAAAGTAGCTTGGTCAGCTTCAGGTAATGCATCAGGACCAACTAATTGTACAATTTCTTGAAGTTCTGCTTCTTTTTGTAATAAAATCATAGCTTGATCACGAGTTTCTCTCCAATCAGCAGCTACATTTTCAGCCCACCAGCCTTCAATACTGTCTACATATAAGGAATAACTTTGTAACCAGTCAATTGAAGGGAAGTGACGTTTATCTGCAAGAGATGCATCTAAAGCCCAAAATACTTTACAGATACGTAAAGTGTTCTGAGTAACAGGTTCAGATAAGTCCCCACCAGGAGGTGATACAGCACCAACAACAGTAATGGAAGCTACATCAGAAGTAGTACCAATAGTGTTTACTCTTCCTGCTCTTTCATAGAATTGAGCAAGTCTGGATGCTAAGTATGCAGGGTAACCTTCTTCCCCAGGCATTTCTTCAAGTCTTCCGGAAATCTCCCTCATAGCTTCAGCCCATCTTGAGGTTGAATCAGCCATAAGTGCTACATCGTAACCTTGGTCACGGTAATATTCAGCAATAGTAATACCTGTGTATACACATGCTTCACGAGCTGCTACCGGCATGTTTGAAGTGTTTGCAATAAGAACAGTTCTGTCCATTAATGGGTTTCCAGTTTTAGGGTCATCAAGGTATGGGAATTCAGTAAGTACTTCAGTCATTTCGTTACCACGTTCTCCACATCCAATATAAATAACAATATCTGCATCTGCCCATTTAGCTAATTGCTGTTGGGTAACAGTTTTACCTGATCCGAAAGGACCTGGAATAGCTGCTGCTCCACCTTTAGCTACTGAAAAGAAAGTATCTTGTGCTCTTTGACCAGTTACAAGAGGTACATCAGGGTCCAATTTATCTACATATGGACGTCCTTTCCTTACAGGCCATTTTTGAAGCATTTGGATTTTTTCGTCACCTTTATCAGTTGCAACTTCAGCAATGTCTTCTAATACTGTGTATTCACCTTCAGAAGCAATGCTTGTTAATTCACCTTCAATCATTGGAGGAACTAATATTTTTTGTAAAACTGCAGAAGTTTCTTGTACTTCACCAAGAACATCTCCACCTTTAACTTTGTCTCCAACTTTAGCTACTGGTTTGAATGTCCATTTTTTCTCTTTACTGATAGATTCTGCATCTACTCCCCTAGCAATGAAATCACCAGATTCTTCTCTGATGAGTTCTAAAGGCCTTTGAATACCATCAAAAATGGAACCCATTACACCAGGACCAAGTTCTACAGACAATGGACCTCCAGTACTTTCAACTACTTCACCTGGTTGAATACCAGCTGTTTCTTCATATACTTGAATGGTAGCGGTGTCACCTTCAAGCTCAATAATTTCCCCAATGAGCTTTTGTTCACCTACTCTAACCATTTCATACATCTGAGCTCCTCTCATACCATCCGCGATAATAACAGGCCCAGCAATTTTAATAATTTTTCCTTCGATAATCATTTAACCATCTCTACCCCAATAACTCTTTTGATGAGATCTGCCATTTGATCAGATGATCCTTCAGAGGACCCGTCTTTATCAGGTATCTCAATTATCATTGGTAATACACTAGAACCAATTTTCCTATTAATATGATTTCTAATTTCGTTAGCTAATACTTGAGTAATAATTATAATTGAAATTTCTTCATCTAAAATTTTATCAAAAGCTGCGACAGCTTCTTCAGCAGAATTAGCTACTTCTGCTCTTTTAACTCCACCAAGTCTAAAACCTGATACAACATCAATATCTCCAATAATTGCTACAGAACTCATATTAACATCTCCATAATTTTAGAGTTAGGGAATCCAGCTTCTCTTTTTGCTCTTGCAATAATTTTTAAATTTTTAATTTCAGTTTCTTTTTGACTTACATAACCAATAATTGGACCAATTCCTAATGGTTTTTTCATAGATAAAGATTTTGCACTTTTTGACAAGTAAGCATCTAAAGCTTTTTCAAATACTGCAATGGAAGCATTTTCATTATATTTCGCCATAGCATCAGTTAATACATCAGAGTATTTAGTGCCTTCTAAACCGGATATTACATTTGTAACATCAGGAGATTCCATTAAATCTTTAAGTTTCCATTCACGTAATTGGTAACCGTCTTCTAATATATAAGGAGCAATATCATCATAAGACAAATTGTCTTTTTTTGCCCTTATAATCAATTTAAGATTAGCTATATCTACTTGAGTTCCAACATATGAGAATAAAATTTGTTTATTTTCATCAGCAGGAACATTGGAAGAACGTAATAAACTTTCTAAATAATATTTATCTAAAGCAGATTCTAATGCAAGAACCATACCACTATTTTCGTATTTTGGAAGAGCATCTTCTAATACAGCAGCATATTCTGTGCCGTCCAAACTTGTAACTACATCAGTTACTCCGTCAGCATCAATTAAAGAACGTAAATCTTCATATAAAACTCCACGTGGAATTAATAAATCTTCAGTTTCTTCTTCAGTAAGGCCAACTTCTTTAGCAGTTAAAAGACTTTTAATGTTATTAATATCAGTTTTTTTAGACATTACAACAAAAGAACTTCTAATTTCCTTTGGAGCAATTCTTGCTACAAATTCATAAGTATCAGCACATTGAATATCTAATGCTTTATCAACAGGATATTCTTCTAATACGTCAGCATAATCAGGAACACCTTTAAGATAATTTTCAAATTCGTGAACATTGTTTGTTTCAACAATTTCAGATAATTGTTTTTCATCAAATAATCTTCCTTTTCTTGCACGTACGCTTGCACTAGGAGTAAGATATGGATAAATATCCAAAATTGGTCTAGATGTAATGATTACGACTATTGCACCTATAACGATAACAGCAATTACACATAAAACTAAGAAAGTTTCATTTGTAAGACCTGCTGAACTAATAAGTGTTGCAATTTCATCAGCCATAATTTATCCTCCTAATTTTTAAATAAAACATTAGCAACTTCACTACGTAATAATCCTTTAAATCTATCTAGTCTAGATTCGATAGTGTTATTTACTTCAATGTCACCATTTCTAGTTTTGAGTATAGCTCCACCAATAGCATCAATAGGTTCACCTAATACTAAGGTTGTGCTTACACCAGTTTTAGTTGCAAGGTCTGCAGATAATTTTTTCAAATGACCTTCAACTTTCGCAACATCAGATTCTTTAACTTGAACGATTAAATCTCCACCACCAAGTTCTTCAGTAGCTTCTTCAATCATTTTTATTAAGGATTCTGAATATTCTGCATCATCACTAGAAGCTTTAGCTTTTAAATCTTCAGTAGCTTTAGCAAAAGCTGCTTCAATGACTTCTTCTTTAGCTCCTAATTCTGCTCTACGAGCATTCATCTTAGCTTCGGAAATAATTTGCTGATATTTCATATCAGATTGTTTTTTACCATTATCTAAAATTTTATTCTTTTCTGCTTCAGCAGTTTTTTCAGCATCACTATTAATAGTTGCTATTTCTGCTTGTGCATCTTGAATAATTTTATCAGCTTTCTCCTGGGCTTCAGACTTAATGCTTTCAACAATTTTATTTGTGCCTGAGCTCATACAGATTGCCTCCTTAACCTAATATTCCACCGAATACCATAAGTAAGATTGCAATCAAGAATCCATAAATAGCCTGAGTCTCTGGCAATGCAGAGAAAATAATACCTCTAGCAAACATGTCGTTATCTTCTGCAACTGCACCTACAGATCCAGCTGCTGCCATACCTTGCCCTAAACCGGAACCTAATCCAGCGAAACCAATTGCTACTCCAGCACCAATAGCTGCTAAAGCAGTACCTAAAGCAATATCCACCATATTTAATTCACCTTTGAATAATAATTAATTTTGATATATTTAAATAAAAAATTTTAATTTTTAAGTTTTGTAAAAGTTCTGTTTGCTTTGAAAGCTTGGAACTTGTTTTTACCTTCCATATAGAACTGTGAAAAGAACTCCACGTAATGAAGACGTAAAGAGTTAATAAATGCACCTAAAATTTGGAACAAGAAGTTTGCAATATGTCCGAATATAAATATGAAAATTGCAAGAACAATACCAATAACTGGAATCATATCATTACATAAGTTAGTTAAGATATTTACAGTCATAGCAATACCTCCTGTAGCTAAACATAATGCTAAAAGACGAGCATAAGACAAGACATCTCCCATAAATCCGAAAACATCCATAACTCCATAAGCTCCATTAGCGTATATTAACATAGCAAGACATGCAATTATTAAAACTGCTCCAATTCCGTATCCGATCATACCTATTGCAGGCATCATAAATCCTAATACTAAAAATATAATACCGGCTTCTAAAACAAACCAGCAAAGCTGAGATCCAATAGCTTCTTTTATTTCTCCATATCTGAAATTATTGATAGCTCCAATAATAAAACCAATATTAGTATAAATTATACCAATAGCTATTGCTATTATTAAAATAGTATCTGGATGTACAAAAGCTTCAACAGCAGGCACAACAGTAGGCAACTTATAATTCAACATTCTTTCTGTGAAATCTCCTAACAAACCATTAGTTAGAAGACCCAATATAATTGCCCAAATACCACATGCTGTAAGAATATAACCGAATGATTTCATTGTATCATTGAGTTTACCCATACCCCTTACTAAAACAACACCTATGATAGCTACAATAGCACCATAAAATGCATCAGTTAAACAGTACCCGAATAAGAACGGGAACACAACTGCTACAAAGAATGTTGGATCTATAGCATTATATCTTACTGGAGAATACATATCCACAAGAACCTCATAAGGTTTTACATAACCTTTATTAGTTTGTAAAATAGGTACATCTTCATCATCAGTACCTTCAACATCAATTAATTCAAAGGTACAATGTCCATCAGAACTTTTTTCTACTAATTGCTCAACTTTATCAGTATCTTTAACAGGTACCCATGCTTCTAACATATAGGTATCTTTTGTTTGAACAAAAGCAGCAAGTATTTCATTCTTTTCTTTTTCATTTTCTAATTCTTCTTTAAGAGATAAAATATCGTCATCCCATCTTTCAGCAATAGCTTTTAAATCACTTTTAGCTGAATTACGTTCAGATTCTATGGTTACTAATCTAGAATCAGCACTTGAGATAATTTGCTGTGGAGTTCCCTTAACATTGGAAACTTCAACTCTCTCAAAGTCAAATTTACGAAGTGTTGAATAAACATCTTCGCCGAATTCTTTTAAAGTCACTACGATAATATTTGCAGTTTCTTTATCATCATTAGGGACTATAAAAACATCTAATTCATCAGTCAATTTACTTAAGTTACTTTCAATTTCTGAAGCAGACTCAGCATTAATCCTACCAACAGTTATGGAAGTGTACTTAGAATCTTTTAAAAGAGCCAAGTCCATGTCTAAATTATATAAACGCTTAGCTAAACTTTTATTAGAAGTCAATACACTTGTTTCAGAGTCGAGTGCGGAAAATTTACCTTCAATAACTTTTGTTTCACTTTCAACTTGAGCCAAAAGGTCTTCTGCTTTATTTATTAAAGCTTCAGTATCTAAATCCCCAACTTCTTTTTGAATAGGCATTTCTGGACTAATAAAAGACTTTATTGTGTCTTTGATCCCATGGCCTTCGGATAAAGAATTTCCTAATAGTTCAGAAATAGCACTTGTTTTCATTAAAAGTGAAGATAACTTACCAGTGAAAGCAGATGCTTTTGAAGGAGTTACTAACTCCGCTAATTCAGGATCTTGCTGAATACTATCAGAAATCTCGTTGATTTGTACTAATCCTTGTTCGTGGAGTGCACTAACAGTAGGGGATATGTACTCATCAAGAGTAACGATTCTAATTTTACGCATTCTAGCTGTCTTGAACATTAATCTCACACTATAAAACATTTTTGACAATAATAGAAGCAGCATCATCCACATTTGCCATAGCTTTTTCTTTTAAGGAAGCTACATTAGCTTCTCCATCTTTAGCAATAGATTGTGCTTCTTTTTTAGCTTTGTCTTCTGCATCAAAAACAGTATTTTTAGCTTCTTCTTCTGCTGCTTTTTTTGCCTCATTTATAATATTTTCAGCATTTATTTTTGATTCATTTATCATGTCCACAGATTTGGACTCTGAATCAAGAATAAGTTGTTCAGCATCAGATTCAGCTTTTTTTATCATTGCGATAGCTTCTGATATCTCTGCCATAATTAATCACCATGGTATATTAATCTTTATTGGGAAGCATATATATCTTTTACGATTTATATTTAACATGACCTAATTCACTGATTTAAGGAAAAATAAAAGAATAATCGAAAAATTAAGACAATAAACAACATAAAGACATTGAAAATTACAATCTGTTCAGAAAATTTTAAATAAATATAGCATATATTGAGCAATGTTTAATTTTAAAAGTAAAATTTTATACAGTCAGATAACGGTGCCATGAACATGTGAAATGTTAAAAAAAAAGAGGAGTTACCTATAAAAATATTTTAAAATACTCATAGGTAATTTTTGCAGATATGCCAATACAGCTATTACAACAATAGCAAGACCAATAATACCCAACAAATAGTTATACGGAGTAGCAAGTAAAGTATAACCGCTTATTCCAATAATAATTCCTTCAAAAAAGAAAACTGCCTTAGCCCATTGCGGTTTAGCAACAATAACAATATAAGCAATTCCAATTAAAACTAAAATAATTGCACTAGCTATACTGTCATTAGTTATTGTCTGAGTAAATAAAGGACGAACTCCTAAAAATATTACCAGAACAGCTAACAGAATTCCCAATAATTTAATATTCTTAACTTTAATCATGATTATTTCTTTTAAACTTTATAATATTTATATTATAATAAAATATAATAGTAGATAAAGGTGATGAAAATGGACAGAAGCGTATGGACTATTAACAACAAACATTTTACATTGATCCTAGATGCAAAAACAGAAAGCGGAAAAGTTAGTGACAGAAAATTCAGTCCAGGAGAAGACATCTGGACTAATGAAATACCTCAGCTTAAATTTGAAGATGAAAATACCCAAAAGGAATATGATAATTTCATATCAGATTTGCTGATGTTATTGTCAGAACCTAATGTTGATCAGGTCTTTATTGATGCTAAAATAGGTGAAGAATCAGAATATGATACTTCAGCCACTTATGAACCAGTAATAATAAGAAAAATAGAAGATTATGAAGTAGAAAAAATTATAAGTTAATCTTAAAACATGGCATTAGCTTTTTCCAATACTTCATCAATAGTATTAAATTCCAAAGCATCTCCAGATTCGGCTTTGGTTTCGGTTGTTATTAAAACATTCGGACTTGTCCAAAGTAAAGAATATGCCAGATATGCAACATTAACCATAAGCATAGGCATAAACAGGAATAATCCAATGAATAAAAAGAACATATGTGCTGCATAATTTCCATACCTTTTCTTTTTCATTAAAATATAATGATTTTCCTGCTGAGTAATTTTAAATTTCTCTTGAGCCAATTCCTCAGAAATATTATTCATTTCCTTGGAATTATCTGCTTTTAATATAAACAATTTCATTATAATCTAAATATATTCAACAAATTCATCAATTTCTTTTCTTGGAGTGTCTCTTGGTTCTGCATTTCCATATCCCAAAGGAGTAAACAATACAGGAACTTCATTATCATTTAAATTTAAAAATTCTCTGGCCTTATCAGCTTTAAATGCTGCAATGTAACAGGTTCCAAGTCCAACATTAGTAGCTGCCAAAATAATATGGTCCATTACAATAGTTGCATCAATATCAGCTATATTCTTTCCGTCCCAAGGTCTTGTCCATGCTTCATCAACATTAGCTACAACACATAATACATAAGGAGCTTCCACAAACCATTTAGCCCCATAAATTTCAGACAAAGATTCTTTATTTTTTTTAGTGTCAATTACAAACACTTTAAAAGGCTGGTTATTCACTCCTGTCGGAGCTATTGTAGCTGCTTTCAATACATATTCAAGTTTTTCATCTTCAACTTCCTTGTCCAAATATCCTCTTACACTATACCTTTTATTAATTACATCATCAAAATCCATATTATCTACCTTCCAGGACCATCATAAACAATGTCGTCAATGTCACAAAAACGTCTAAATTCATCTTCATCAATAGTTTCTTCATGAATATGAGCAATAATGCCCGGAACACGGCCAATAATAAATACTCCCAATCCTAATTTTGGGTCAAAACCTAAATCAGACAAAATTGCTGCATTTGCCCCGTCAACATTTAAACGAATGTTTTTCTTTTGATAAAGCAAATCTTCAATGGCCAATGCTAATTTAGTATGGGGACCAACACATCCTTCTTTTATAACAAGTTCCATTAATTTATCTGCTCTTGGATCGGCATTATGATATCTGTGTCCAAAACCAGGAATTTTAGTATTTTTAGAGACAATATATTCATTGTATAAATCAATAGCCAAACTAGCTATCTGTTTATTGTCAATATCTGCATCTCCGGTTAACATTAAAGAGTCAATCTTGGACTGGTATAATTCCATGGTTTTTTCAATAGCTCCTGCATGTTTATGTCCAAATGACAATAGTGCACCAGCCACAGCAGCATTTAATGGAGAACCTGAAGAGGCAACAAGTCTTGCTGTTTGTGTACTTGGAGGAGTGGCTCCGTGATCACAAAAAGAAACTAAAACATGATTAAATAATTTTCCCTCTTTTATTGAAGGCAATCTCCCTTTCAGAAGAAGAAAAACCATATCACTATATCTAATTTTTTCAATTAAATCTCTTTGATTGTATCCCCTAGTAACAATTTTATCAGGTTCCACTTTAGAAATAGCTGTTCTTAGTGAATGCTCGTTAATTTTAAAATTATTTTCCGACATTGTTTTAATTTCCTCAATTTAATAATTAAAATATAATTATAATCCATTATAAATGTAATGTTGCAACTCTCGGTTCTACAAAACAGGAAGGTCTGACTGAAACAATTCTAACACCGCTTGCCCTTTGATTACCTACATTAACAAATGAACCTAAAACTGTGGTTTTTCCACAAAAACCCAATGGTCCGATATTTGTTTCGTTTAATTTCTGAGTTACATAATTTTCCAAATCACTTTGGGAATCTAAATTTCCATAAACAATTGATTTTAACAGTAATGATGATGCCTCATAATGTGTACGGCCGATACCAACAACAGGAACAGAAGGAGTGCATCCCAACATTTTAAGTGATTCGCTTAACCAGCCGATAGCTGTACCAATTACATTTTCAATTGATCTTTTATGATATACCCTATATGTCTTTGCCCTTATTTCAGGACCTCCCCCTTCCAGTATAAAATGGATGTTTAAAGTGTCCGGAGAAATATTTCTTTTATATGTTGAATCATCACTGAAAGAATCTATTAAAAAGGATGCTGCTTTCATCTGCCCAGGACGGTTATACAATCCTTTTGATTGTTCAATTCGCTCAACATCATTACCTTTAACAGCCATAGGGCGGGCAGGCAAATTATTTAATCCTCTTTCAATTCCCTCATTAATCTGAGCTATTAACTCTCCAGTGATTTCTCTTTTTTCACCTATTTCAATGATTACATGAGGAATTCCTGTATCATCACATAAAGGGAATTTGGTCTTACTGGCTACTTTATAATTTTCTAAAATTTGATTTAAAGCCCACAAAGCATTTTCATTATCTTCAACAGAAATGGCTTTTTTTAATGCATTGAATTTATCTTCAGAGAGATTTGTACTGGCTTTAATTATTGCATTTGAAACATCTTCTATGATATCCATATAATCACTCAGGAATAGATAAATCATTAGATCCTTTAGGAGAAGATATTGCATCGCTATAATATTGGTCAATCATTCTTTTGACCAGTTTAACCTGTTTAATACGAGCAATAGCTTCTTTTTCAGAAGTATCCCAATTATGAGACTGTGCTACTGAACCTCCTGTTTTTAAATATACTGGAGAAGCTACTTTAATAATCTTCGGAACTTCATAATGTCTGACAAATCCGCCAGTTGATTTCGGATTTTCAGTATGCAAATCTAAAGGCATATACACTGCTTTACGAATAGCTGCAATCATAGGAATTTGCAAATCTCTAACTGGATTGAAAGAATTAAGACCGTTTTCTTCAAGTAATTTTGCAGATGCGGGATTTCCATGTCCAGTATGTGCAGACATTTTGAAATGAAGTGATTTCGGAAGTTCACCTGCTTTTCTCATCTGGTTTAAAGTCCAAAGTAAACCCTCATCATATAATAATATTCCACGAACTCCCAAATCGGCAGCTCTTTTAACATCTTCAATTGCATAAACTAAATTGTCATATCCTCTTAAGCGATATCCTATCCTGCTTCCTTCCTTAGTATGGACAGTTGCACTGGTATCATAGGTAGCTCTTGGACCTACAGATAAAAAAAGTTCACATTCATATTTCTTAGCCAGGTCAACCATTTCTGTAATTTCTTCATCAGTAAGCAGCATTATTCCTTTGGTTTGAGTAATACGATGAATAGTTATTTCATTTTTAGAAGCTTCCTTAAGTAAGGTATCCATTATTTTTGGAGATTGTATTCCTGGAACCTCAAAACGATACTGTCCTCCATCATTAAAACGTTTAAATGATTCAAAATCGCCATAAGCCCTTTTAATTCCAAGCTGTTCCAAGAATTCTTCAGTTTTTTTCATAGTATCTACTCATTTAATGTTTCCATAAGTTGTTTTATAGAATAATCTTCAATATTATCAACAACAAGCAATTTATTTAAATCAAAATCAGGATTCAAACTTTTGAATTTGTCAATTAAATCTTTTAATTGATATGGATTTTCAAAATCACCTTTTGGCAATAATGTAATATTTTGGAAAATTCCCCCTCTAAAAGATTCATCCAACTTAATAATAACATTTGATGGTCTTTTATTTGGATATAGCTCATCCAATCCACTATCAGAAACAATGATTATTTTACTGGCCAGATTCTTAATACTGTTAACTTTATCAACTGTTGAATAGCTATCAAGCAGGCCAAATTCAATTAACTGATTTAAATCATCCAAATCAATTTCACCACAAACAAGCATAATGGCCACTGCATAAGGCAAACTCTGTTTTAATTCTTCGACATTTTTCGGATTATAATTATCATGTTTAGCAGCTACATCATATGTTTTGATAATCACATTTCCAATATGCTCATACTCTTCACCTATACTTGCCTTTAGTTTTAAAACAGTATCTATTGAAGAGTGCAAATGTCTGCAAAACGGATATTTTTTAAAGTAAATGTCCCTGACCCTAACTTTACCCATATTTTTTAGAGCAACATCTAAAGAAAAATCACTATCTGACAAAACCATTGTTTTTAAAAAACCTTCATCCCCATCAAAAATTGTTCCGGCACCAGTGAATCCGTTTAAAGCCAAAAATGCAGATATTAATCCATTATAAACAGCTTTTCCAACATGAAGAACTTTGCCCATACTCCCATTATGGTCAGACTCTAAAAGACCTGCAGCCTGAGTTCCACACAAACCTAAAGCATTTAATGTTTGGTTTTCATCAAGATTAAGCAATTTAGAAGCAACAGCACCTGCAACAAATGTTCCGACAGTTCCTGTTGTATGAAATCCATTGTTTCTATGTTGAGGATTGACAATTTGGCCCAGCATTATTCCGACTTCATAACCTGCAATAACCGCTTCTAAAAAAGATTTGCCGTCCAAATCATAAGCTTCACTAATAGCCAAGGCAGTTGGGAAAATAACTGCACCCAAATGAATTTGTGCGCCTCTATGACCATCATCCAATTCCAAAACATGAGCTGAAATACCATTTAAAAAACCTGCATTCAGCAGATTTGTTTTAAAATTGGGCATACCAATAACAGAAGATTCCAGCTCAAACTCCATATTTCCAAAAAATAGTTCACTAATCGTATTGAAAGCTATTCTAGAAGATTCTTCATTTACTCCCCTATATGTGACTCCAAAAAAATCAATAAATGCTGCTTTTACCACATTAAGGGTTTCTTTTGATGCCTGTTCATAACGATAGTTTGAAATAAATTTGGAAATATTTTGTAAAAACATAAAACACCTTAATAATTAAATTGTAAAAATAGTCTTAAATAGTTAACTTAAATGGTGTTAAAAATTAACACCAAGGTGTACCGCTTAGAACTAAAACTATGTGTGCAATTAATGCAGATCCAAGGTAAGTTCCAGTAATGATACAGATAGTTACTATCATACCTCTCCAACCCATAGCCTTGAACTGATCCCAGTTTTTACCAATACCAATACCGACATATGCCAAAAACACGGTTACAATAGACAATAACTCTACTTGTCCCACATATTTAACTACAAATGGAGAAGTCGGCACCATAGGTAGGGAAACTGCAATACCAATAAGACTTATGTAAATAATTGAAGAGACATTAAATGGCAAATATCTCTCAAGCAATAAACCGGCCAAAGTTATAATAGATAAAATCAACATTCCAACAAGGGAATCAGATATCGGATGTTTATAACCTATCCAATTTCCGACAACTGTGATAACTGAAAATATAACCAATAATAAAATCCAATTAATTATACCATGTGTTGAAACTGTTTCTGAACCGTCAATTACATCAACCATTATTTTTCCTCCTCTAAATGAGAAACAGAAGTTTCTTTTCCAATTTTAGGTTCAAGCCAAGCATATAATTTTTGAGCTAATGGAATAGCTAAAAATATACAGAAATAAATTCCAACACAGAAGGAAATTAAATTACTGAATCCTGCAAATGCCTGAATATTTGTACTCATACTTGCCGGGAAAGCACTTAACAATGGAGCTAATGCGGCTGCATTCATACTTGCACTGCCTACCCCTGTTGCCATTGCAAATGCATATGGATGAAGCGGTAAAACTGATACACATAAACATGACAGAAAACTGATGTATAATGTTCCAATGACAGTTCCAATAATAAATACTGTTAAAACTCCTCTAGTTTCTGCAGAATCAAATCCAAATTTATCAATAACAACTGCCACATTGGTTTCACGACCAATAGAATTAGTCATACCAATAGTTTCTTTTTTAAATCCTAAAAGCAATGCCACAGGAAGTGCTAAAAATACAGTTCCCAAATTACCAAACTCCTGTAAAACTAAAGCAGGACCAACATCAAGTAAAATATGGAATGACTGACCACTAGCTACTGCTAATTTTGCAAGCAACGGCCCTATAAATAACAGCATTGCACTTTCTGCAATTTTAGATTGTTTTTTAGTAATCCATTTAACTGGTTTTAATAAGAACAAAGCCAAACCAAGAACCATTGCATATAACAACGGCATAATTACAACACAAATGTCTTTTGTAAGATTGAATTCAACAGGTCCTATAAATTCGGAAATAATAACCAAAAAAAGCACAGTAATATGTAATCTATAATCTTTCCATGGTGCTTTCTTTAAAATAGTTTTATCAGTCTTATCACGATATATGTGCTCAGTTCCCTTAACTTTTTCGTTTTTATCGCTAATCTGTGCCCACTCCAACCTAATTTTATAAATATTATATTAAAATACCTATTACTTAATACATAATTCGACCTATTATATAAATTAATACTATTCCAAGCTCAAAAATTCCTTTAATAGGAACAAAAATCCTTAAAAATTAAAATAAAATTCACAAAATAAGAACGATTAAATAAAGAATCAGAGCTGATAAAAATAAAAAATAAAAATATATGATGGTTAATTTCTATAAATCCATCCTACAAATAGGTTTTGACAAATGACGCCTAGCAGAAACTGGTGTTTCATAAAACTGACCATTTTTTAATTTTCTGAAAATTTTAATAGGAACTTTTTTATTATCATTAATTTTATTTCCGCATTTTTTACATTTAAATCCCTTATTTTTTCCAGCAGAAGTCATTCTTTTTCCACATTCACAAATAGGGTTTTTATATTCAACATCATTTAATTTAACAACTTGAAACTTTTCAATATTAAATGTATTTTGTTCTCCAATTCCCCCGAAGAGTTTAACAATATCCCCCGGTCTTAAATCAGATACAAGTTTTCTAAAATTTTTTGTTGGTTCATATGCTCCGCATTCAATCTCACCAGAATCATCAAAGATGTAAAAAAACATATGGCCACCATCAATAATTGTTGGTTTGTTTTTTACAGTTCCCACAACTTCATAGCACCCAAACTGTTTCATACTAGCTATATCCTTCGTTTTTTGAATGTGCATATCAGTGTGTTGATTAGTCTTGAAAATACAATAATTTTCCACAGGTTCTTCAACCAGAACTATTTTTTTAGCTCTCTCAAGAGCCTCAACAGTGTTTGATCTGATACCATACAAAACAGGACATGGAGTTTTAGGTTCTATAGCTATATAATCTTCACTATAATCAACATTTTCAAAAGTTTCAGGATAAGTTTCCCTATCCATCAAATAAACGGAATCATAATCAATGTGTCTTTTAGTACCATAATTTTCAGGCACCCTATACGCCAACAGTTCATAAGTGAAATCCTCCAAAGGCAGCCCAATAGCTGCAATAGATCCAATAATTCCTCTTCCTTTCTTAAACTTATGAAGTTCACAGCCGATAGAATTTCCAAATTCTTCAGCTTCCTTAATTGTGATAAATGAATAAATAGCCTTAAATGAATATTCAACCATTTCATCAGTTATTTCACCATCATAAAATACAACACCAGGATTTGTATTATCACAGTCAAACATAGCTAATTTTTCCACTTCATCCAAAACTATTTTCTTAGCTAAATCAGCTTTATCATCATTTAATATTTTAAAAGCAACACCGCCGTTTCCCCGTGTTTTGAATCTTGCAAATGGATTTAATCTAATTAAACGAGGACAACCAACAATTTCAATACCTACTTCCTTTAATTTATCAATAATATGGCAGGCCAAATAAGTAGTACACATACCGTCTGGAGAGTCAGTATCATCAATCCCAATATGCAAATATTTAATTAAAATCACCTATTATTAATATTATAAAAAACTATAATATAAACATATATTTACATAGAGGGATTAAATTATGTTAAATCGAAGTAAAATGTTACAAGAAATAGATAATTTATTAACCTCTGAAGGTTATAAAACATCTAACATTTACGATCAAGGATCATTTGACCTTGTAGCACGTAAAAACTTATTAATTTTACTTTTAAAAACTTTTTTAAATATAGACAGTATTAATGAAGCCAATGCTCATGAAATGAAACAATTAGCTAATATATTCCTTGCTTCCCCGATTATAATTGGTGAAAAATCAAGAAACGGCATTCTGGAAGAAGGAGTAATCTATGAAAGATATGATATTCCTGCTATAAGTTTTGAAACCTTAAAAAATATGATACTTTACAAGGAATATCCTGAAATCCTTGCAGACAGAGGAGGATACTTTGTTAAAGTTGACGGTAATGTTATAAAGCAATACAGAGAAGAATATTCATTATCATTAAAAGATTTGGCTGATTTGGCTCATGTATCAAGAGCAACAATGTACAAATATGAAAATGAAATTGTCAGAGCCAATACAGAAACAGCTATGATTCTCGAAGAAATACTAAATACAAAAGTAACATTGGATATTGATTTATTAAAACCGACCATAAGCGAAGATATTGAATACAGTAATGTTGAAGGAGCAGATGATTTATCCAAACTTGGTTACGGTATTTTATCTACAAATAAAAGTCCTTTTGATGCTGTAGCAAAAATGAAAAGCTCAAAAGACAAATCATCATTATTAACTAATGTTGAGAAAAACAGAAGTGAAAAAACTTTAAAAAGAATGGCTATCCCATTAAAAGATTTGTCAATGATTACATCTTCGGAACCTGTTTTTATAATAAATAATGACAAAATAAAAGATTCGCTTGGAACCATTCCTGTGATTAAATCCTGGGAATTGAAAGAATTTGAAAATCCTTCTGAATTATTGAAAATTATTAGAGAAAGAAAAGACAACTTGTGATAATATGGTAGAAAACTTAAAAATTGAAGGAATAAAAGATTATCCTATCAAATGGATTTGTAACTTTAGAGGGCAAAAAGCTATTGGAATTTGCGGATATTCTCAAAAAATAGCTATGTTTGCAGCAGATTCAAGAGTCTCAAAGATTCTTGAAGATATTGTAATCGGAACAAAAGAAGAACTTGAAGGCTACGGCTGCGAAGAAAAAGACAGATGCTGCAACTTTGAATGTGAATTTTGTGAAATTAATCCAAGACAATACCTGCAAATTACTGGCAAAAAACCTTCAAATAAAAACATTAAAGAATTAGAGCAAGGTTTGGAAAGTTTAAACCTTGAAATCAAACAAAAAAATCTAGTCCCATTTGACAACTATGAAATAGTAGATTTTAAGGAAGATTAAATATTTTTCAATATTGTAACATCTTCCACAACTTCTTTTTTACTAGCTACACCAAAAGTCACCAAATCAACATAATCCAAAGTATTTAAAAAATCAAATGCTTCAGCAGGCTTTAAAATCCCTGCTGCCAAAATACGAGTCGCTATTATTTTTTTATCCAATTTTTCAATTTTAACTTTGAATTCCTGTCTTTCTTTTGGTAAAAATGAAGGAATATCCATCATATAAGCCAGTTTATTTATAGGAACCATATAATAATCAAACAAATCTAAAACAGGATTATCCATAAGCAAATCAGTAGTTTTATTTGGAAAAGCAGTTATTAATCCGGAGGCAGCAGATGTATCATTAATCTGAGACAAAATATTTGAAGTCAGATTCCAGTCATAACCGTCAACAATAAACTCGTCAACAAGCATTAAAGGACAATCATAATTATCAAATAATTCAATATCATCTTCCCAATCCACCTCTTTAGCTACATCATAATTGGGATTCATATAATCAACATCAGACTTTCCGACAGTAGCTACAACCTTCATGTCACAGCCATCATCTAAAGCCATATCAAATCCTTTAATTAATGCATCATCATTAACTAAGTTAATAGCCCTAACTCCATGATTATAAGACTCAATGATAATATCAGCTATTGCATCAGGATTTCTATGCAAATCCAAATCATACAATCTGGATCTATGGCCAAAATAAGGTTCAGCTATAAAAGGAGCATTACCTAAAATCATTCTGGGAACTGATTTGTTTTTAAATTCAAAATCATCTTGAAAAATGAAATCACAACCAGATTATTCTTCTTTTTCAACTACAACAGCAGTTCCATAAGCAAGAATCTCCTGCATAACATTAGAAATATCATTAGAATCAAAACGTACTGCAACAATAGCATTTCCACCTAATTGTTTGGCATGTTCAATTAATCTTTCCAATGCTTCATCCCTTGAATCTTCCATCATGGAAACATATTCTTTAATTTCTCCACCAACTAAAGAGCGTAAACCGGCAGATACCTGACCGCCTACACCCCTACTTCTAACAGTCAAACCATAGACAAAACCTTTTGTTTCAATAATTTTAAAACCTGGTATTTCATTTGCAGTTGCTATTGGAAATTCATTTACAGATACCATAATAAAAACCTCATAAATATATGCAAAATAATTAAAATTTTAAATATTAAGAAATATAAAATTTTAATCAGTATTTATTTTATTAATTTATAAATTTAATAAATTTTTCTAATAAATAAAAACAAATAAAAATGGTGAAATAATGAAAGTACTTATTGCAGATGCAATTAATGAAAAAGGTATTGAAAATTTAAAGGAGGCTGCAGAAGTCGTTGTAGACACTACAATCACTCCTGAAGAATTAGCAAATACAATTCATGAATATGAAGGTATTATCGTAAGAAGTAGAACAAAACTTACTAAAGAAGTTATTGACAAAGCAGACAATCTTAAAATAATCGCAAGAGCAGGTGTTGGAGTAGACAATATTGATTTAAATGCTGCTACCGAAAAAGGTATTATGGTAGTTAACTCTCCAGAATCAACCTCCATTACTGTAGCAGAACACACTATGGGATTATTACTCAGTCTTGCTCGTAAATCAGCAATTGCAGACAAATCTGTAAAAGAAGGTAAATGGGAAAAGAAAAAATTCATGGGTGTTGAACTTAGAAACAAAACCCTCGGTGTAATCGGAATGGGTAGAATCGGTTCACAGGTTGTAAACAGATGTAAAGCATTTGAAATGGATGCTGTAGCATACGACCCATACTTGCCTGAAGAAGTAGCTGCTCAAATGGGAGTGGAATTAACTGATTTGGAAACTGTACTTAAAAAAGCTGATTTCATTACAATCCACGTACCTCTTACTCCAGAAACCAAACACTTAATTTCTACAAAAGAGTTTGAAATAATGAAAGACACAGCATTTATTGCAAACTGTGCACGTGGTGGAATCATAGATGAAGATGCATTATACGAAGCATTATCCAATGATAAAATTGGCGGAGCTGCTTTAGATGTATACGAAGAAGAACCACCAGCAAAAGACTGCAAATTATTCGAACTTGATAATATCGTATTAACTCCACACATTGCAGCTTCAACTAAAGAAGCACAAAGAGATGCTGCAATTATTGTAGCAGATGAAATTATCGATTTGATTAATGGAGGAACACCTCAAAATGTATTAAACCTCCCACGTATCGACAGAAACACCTATCAGGAAGTAACTCCGTACTTAGAATTATGTGAAAAATTAGGTAGCTTCATCTCACAAGCAGTAAACGGAAAAATCAAAGAAATAGAAGTTATCTACTCTGGAGAATTATCCAAAATCGATAATCTTGAAATGTTAACCAGAACTGTACTTCAAGGAGCGGTAAATCCATTTTTAAGCTCCCCAGTTACTGCAGTAAACGCTTCTATTGTAGCTAAAAACAGAGGAATTATCGTAACTGAAGGCAAAACTGAAAATTCAAAAGGATATGATTCCTTAATTAAAGTAACTGCAAAAAGTGAAGATGATGAATTCTCTGCAGAAGGAACTACCTTACACGACCCTAAAATCTTAAAAGTAAATGATTACTGGGTAGATGTAAAACCTGAAGGCCACATGTTCATAGCTAAATATGAAGACGTGCCTGGAAGTATCGGTAAAATTGGCACCGCATTAGGAGAATACGGAATAAACATTGGAATTATGCAAGTAGGAAGAGATGAAAAAGGCGGAAGAGCTATAATGATCTTAACTCTTGATAAAGAAATTCCAAAAGAAGTAATTAAAAAAATCCAAGACTTAGACAATGTCTATGATGCTATTGGATTAGAATTATAATAAAAAACAATTATTTCACCATATTGTTTTTTATTTTTTTATTCTTTAAATTATCACTTAAAAAACACCATAATAAAAATCATCCTGAAAAATCCCCCCCAACTTTCTCAATTAAAGAGTGCTCTACATTAAAGTTGTTAAATGTAATCTTCAGGACTGTTCATATTATTATTTTCTATCAAACATCAAAATTAATAGTTTTATCCAATACTCCAATACACATTTATATTAAATTACATGTCTTTTTTATTTTAATAATCCCTAAAATTCTCTTCAATGTAATGATCATAGTCTATTTCAATCCAATTATACATATCCCAATGTCCTGTAGCTTCACAATATTCCCGAGTAACTCTATCTAAAGCTTTTTCTTCATCTGTTTCATCAGGATTCATAAAAGTATTCCCTCTACCAAATGCCATCCACATTTCCCTATGTGTTTTTTCCAATTCGCGATAATAATATCTAACCATTTCATTATCATCAAATTTCAATGCACTAAAATCATAAGGATTAGATAAATGCTCAGTATCATTTATTATCTCTTCTGCATGCTCTAAAAAATAATCAACATTTAATCCTCCAACAGGACGCATATCTGAATAATCATCAATTTCAGGAGTACTATTTTCATCAATAAATTCTGAATATTCCGGATTATCTTTAACCCATTGTCTGAAGTCTTCAAAATCTTCACCTATTGAAATATGTCTTTTTGAATAGATTTCATCCATTGTTTTTTCATATAATCCTTTTTCTTTCAAAAAATCATACCAATTAGACAAATTTATAGCCATCCTCACAATAGATGGAAGGTATCCTGGGTATTTTTCTAATTCTGAGGATTTATCTTTTATTCTATCATAATACCATTGCATATTTAATCTTCTCGTTTTTTAGTCATTAATAATACTGTTGCAGTTCTTTTATTAATAGTTGTTTCATTTATTAATTTAAACAATTCTATTAACTATTTTCTTGTTTAATTTTTCCATTAAATAAATAATTAAACTTGGTCTTCTTTTTAAATCTACCCAAATAATTCATAATATAATTCAAATTAGACATTAAATTGTCTTTTACTTTTTTAATCAAGTATTTCATGTTTTTTAATAAAAATACAATTAAAAGTCAACCCCATTTAGAAATTGCAAAAAAAACATTGTATTATAATGGATTTTTTCAGTGATGCTTCAATAGTTTTCAAACAATGTTTTTAAAGAATGAATAATATGTGTTTAAATAGTATGGGTAAGAGAATATATAATAAATATTTTTAAATGTGTTTTTCAGTTAAAAATATGCTTAATTTGAAATAAAACAAGTGATAAAATGAACAATGAAAAAATTTCTTCATTTGAAATAAAAAAACATAATAAGTTTTCGTGGAGTTATGTTTATATTGCTGATGGCAAAAAATATGATATTCATGGTACATCCACAGATAATTTAAGAAAAAAAGTATTAGCTAGAGATTTACCATGGGATGATGAAAATTATCCTGAAGATAAACTTACTAAAACACAGTATGATTCCATGAAAGCCATGAAAGCAACAATTGAAAATAGCTACACTCCATATAATGAAGCAACAAAAGATTATGAAGACAGCCAAACTAGACACTGGTGGAACCCTAGTTCCAAAAAATGGGACAGGTATCGGGATAAACCTTATTGAGTGCATCCTCAATGAAAGACATACTTAAAATTCAATATTGCCCTAGAATTAAGATTTTAAAAATAAATAAAAAATTAGAAAATTATTCATCTTTTGGAAGTTTATAAATACGTTTAATATTTCCGTTTTCATCTAATTCAATTTGAATATTATCTCCGTCAGAAAGTGGAGGTAATTCTATATTGGAAATTATGGTAGGATTACTGTTTTGAGTTCTCATCTCATATTCCCTGTAATCCTGATCGATATCTTCGTCTTCCAGGTCAAAATCATCTTCATCATCAAAAAATCCCGGTTTTAACTCTTCACCGTCTTTTAAAACATCATCTTCATCAAAAAATTCGCTAATGTCTCCGTCGATTTCATCGGCATAGTCGCCTACAGTATAAGATATTGGCTGGCCGTACTTGTCATATGCCATAAATGTTTCCAAGCTATATGGCAGACATACAATCATATGAAATAAACCATTTTTAGAAAATGTTTTTAAATCTGCACCGGAAGGCTGTGCACTTGGTCCCGGATGTGAATGAACTGATCCCCAGTATTTTAAAGTGGGAGGTAACATCTCAGTATGTACAACAGCTCCAACATCACAAGTTTCACCAGGCAAAAAAATCAGACTGGTAATATAAAGTATTTTATCTTTTATTTTGCCGTCAAAAAAGGCTAAAAATTCATTAGGATAAGCTTTCTTAGCATAATAAATTACAGATTCAAGGACTTCCCTGTCAACTCTAACTTCTCTGAATTCATCACTGTCTGTATTAAATAATTTTGAAAGAAACCCCATAATATCACAATTAAATTATATTTATATCCTTAAAAAAGTTTTCGCTGAAAATTGGAATTTCCAAATCTGCAAATAAAAAGCTACGGTAAGATACCTGGTTTTTGTTTTCCTTTTTATTATAACCTACAATTTCTTTATCTTGTTTGTAAATAGCTATTCCCCGTTTTTTCCAATTATCTTCATCATTGAGATTAATTCCTTCTCCAAATAAAAGTTCATGAATATCTGATGACTTCAATCCTTTTATTTTTTCATTAGCTACCTTATCACCATATTTTGATTTTAAAATATGGATTCCATAAGCATTTATGCAGTTTCTCCAGGCCTCATCCTGTCTCCATTTAAAATATTTGTAAATATCATCGTCAATTATTGGAATAATCCTGCTGTCAAATGCAATCGGCTTGGCAATTTCCTTATTTAAATTGTATGTAAATGAACTGGCTGCAAAACTGGCTACTACTGAATTTATTTTTTCAATTCTGCCATTAAATGGAATATTATCCAAAAGAATGTTTATTTCATCTGAAAATGTGTAAATAAATACTGGAGCAAACTCATTGAATAAATCTTTAGACACTTTAACCATCAATCTTGCAAAATCTTCATCATAGGGTTTTTCAAGGTTTAAATTTTTAGCTAATGAATGGAAACTTCTTCCATCCAGTCTTAAGATAATTTTTGAGTTTACGGGAACTTTCAAATCCCCATAAACTTCATATTCCTTCATTTCCTACAATCCTACAGTAATAGATTCATTGAAACTTTTAAGTAATTTAATAGCTGAAAGTGCAGCCAGCATACTGGTTTTCGGATTTGCACTGCATGGGAAATTTTTAGTAGTTGTTTTAAACTCACCAAAGTCTCCTTTTGCAGTAATTTCATGAACATTCCTGTCTACATTCGGATCTACAATGATTTTTACATTAATATCCTGATTACAGGCCAAACTTATAGTTGCAGCTACATTGATATTAAGTGGAAATTCTTTTACTGCTTCTGATGCCTTACCTTCAAATAAAACTTCCTCTTTATCAATGTCTTTACCTAAAGATTTAGGGGATTTACGGGTAACCAAGTTAACTTCCTCTAAATTAAAATCAGCTACTGCTTTAATACCGTCCAATCCTACAACTGCTCCTGAAGGAAGGTGTATTCTTGTACCTTTCTTTTTACAAATATCATTTACTTTATTGTAGAATTCCTTATCCATAAATGCACCAATACTCATAATAATCATGTCTACACCATGAGACAATACATTTGGAGCATGTTCTTTAACTGAATCCGGAGAAGCACATTCCAAAACCAAATCAACTTTGTCCAACATATCCTCCAAATCTAAAACAGCCACACCATTAGCAAAAGATGCTAAGTTTTCTGCCCTTTCAACATCATTATCATAAAAATATTCAATATCTATATTATTATCCTCTGGAACAATGCTACTTGCTATAATATTAGCGATAGCACCGCAACCTATAATTCCCACTTTCATAAAATCACGACAAAAAAAATAATTTAATTAAAAATACAAGAAAAATAAAAAATAAATAAAAAAAGATGAAAAATTAACCTTAGAATTTTTCAAATTCTGCTTGTGCTTTAGGCTCACTTTGTTTTGGAACCTGAGCTTGTTGATTAGGAGAAATAGCTTCAGACACTGGTGGTTCATGTCTTACTTTTTTCATATCCCTTGGATTAATCAACATGATATCGCCAATAGCTTGAACTTTATCAAAATCAATAGTTAATAAATCATTTTTAAAAGATCTTACATCATGTTCCTCTTCAGGAGCTACCTGAAAACTCCTTTTCATAAGGTCCCTGAAACCTACCTGTTTTTTCTCAGGTTCAATAGCTCTTACCTGCAATTTAGAAATTGTACCTAATCTAATGTTAAGAATTACATCAGCCACTCTTCCGACATAGTGTCCTGTTACTGTATAAATATCTAATTCTTTTAAACTTGAAACTTCCACCATTTGATACACCACAATAAGTAATCTAATTCGTGTTATACTTAAAGTAAATTAATAACTTTAACTTATTTTAAATTTATTTACTTGTTAATATAAATAGTTTATGATGTAACAAATTTTTAAGCAAAATAAGCCATAAAACAAGGAAAAAATATAAGAATATATTGGAATAAATATTTTAAAGAGAATACAAAGGAGACTATAAATTGTGGGACACAAGTAAAGATTATAGAATTTTAGTAGCAAACCATGCAAGAGAACAATGTTTAAATATTATTCAGACTGCATCATTTAGAGGAAATTGGAATAAAAAATTAGCTATTGAAACAGCAAAAAATATGAATAGTGATTTTCAATCATTAAGTTACTCTTATCTTGAAGGAGACGATTTGGTTAACTCTCCAGACGTTGCATCAATAATTGAAAAAGGAGAAAAAATTGTTGAGTGTTTAGGTGGAGACGGATGGAACAAAACTTTCATAAACAATGCTCCTAAAGAAGATAAGGAAAAAACAATGGAAAATGTAGCTAAAGTAAGATTTTTCATAGACTCTGTTTTAGGTCTTAAAAACCGTTTAGCCCTAGGTCCCATCAATGATCCGATTATCGGAATCGATATAAAAGTTGGAGAAATAATGAGTGTTACAAAACACCCCAATGCAGATTCTTTAATGATATGTAATGTTAATTTAGGAAAAAGAGCCATAACTGTAGTTACAAATGATTTAAATGTAAAAGAAGGAAACAGTGTTGGTGTTTCATTACTTCCGCCACAGTCATTTATGGAAACCACCAGTGAAGGAATGTTCCTTGGAATGAACGGAAATATCTTAAAAGAAGTTGAAGGAGAGCTTGGAGAAATGCCAAAAGGAATTCCTATGGACTCTCTTAACGAAACACGTAATCTGGTAGAAGCATTTTTAAAATAGGCTATCTTAAATTTAATCCTATTAATTTTTCTTTAGTCATTTCTTCTACTGCATATTTTACTCCTTCTTTTCCAGTTCCACTATTTTTAAATCCTCCGAAAGGCATATTATCGGTTCTGAATGTAGATTGTTTATTTACAAAAACCGTACCTGCCTCAATTTCATTTGCACATCTTAATCCATCTCTAAAGTTTTCAGTAAATACTCCTGCCTGAAGACCATATTCCGTATCATTAGCTACTTTAATAGCTTCATCAGTTGATTTTACTTTGATAATCGGTGCAACTGGACCAAATGTTTCATTTACAACAACATCCATATCCGGAGTGACATTATCCAGTACTGTAGCTTCGTAAAATGCACCGTCTCTTTTTCCACCAGTCAGTATTTTAGCACCTGCCTTAACTGCATTATTAACTGTTTCTTCAACCATGCGAGCAGCATCTTCATCAATAAGTGTTCCCAATACTGTGTTTTTATCCATAGGATTACCCATTTTGATTTTTTTAGTTTCCCTAACCAATTTTTGCGTAAACTCATCAGCTATTGACTCATCAACAATAATCCTTTTAACGCCCATACATACCTGTCCGGCATTTAAATAAGCACCATTCATTACTCCGTTAACTGCCCTGTCAATGTCCGCATCCTTTAGAACAACAAGAGGATCATTACCTCCCAATTCCAAAGTAACTTTTTTCATTCCCGCTCTTGAAGCTATAAGCAGTCCGGTAGCTACACTTCCAGTAAATGAAATTTTATCTACTTTAGGAGATGTTACCAGTGCATCACCTACTTCTGAACCATATCCTGTTACAGTATTGATAACACCATCTGGAAACTCCTCATTTACAAGTTCTGCAAATTTCATAACTGTCAATGGTGCATTTATTGGAGGTTTTATAATTACAGTATTTTTACATGCAATAGCAGGAGCTATTTTATGAATTGATAAATTTAGGGGATAATTAAATGGAGTTATAGCTGCTACAACACCTAATGGAACCCTCTGAGTAAATGCAAAAAAACCTTTACCGTTTATCCCCCCATCCAGAGGAACTGTTTCACCATAAATTCTTTTAGCTTCTTCTGCTGAAAGTTTTAATGTTTCAATTGAACGGTTAACTTCAACAACAGACTCATTAATAGGTTTACCTACCTCTTTTGTAAGCAATTCGGCCAATTCATCTTTGTTATCTTTTAATTTTTCGTAAACTGCATATAATTTATTTGAAATTTTAAATGCAGACATTTCCTGAATAGAATCTTTAGCATTAACTGCAGCATCAATAGCCAAATCCACATTATTTAAATGGGAAACAGGAACTGTATCTATAATTTCCCCATTGTATGGATTTTTAACTTCCGCCAAATCATCAGCTGAAATATGTTTACCATTTATTAACATATCCATTTTATCACCTTATTTAATTATATTAAAAAAACATATATTTAAAGTAATTAACTGAACAAATATTAATATTATGGAAACTGCTAGATTTGAAACATTTGCTGATGCAATAATTGCAATAGCTATGACTGTACTTGTTCTAAAACTGCCCCAGCCAGAAAGTGCAACAATTGCTGCTTTTTGGGCATTGAAAACTTATTATCTTGCTTATTTCATCAGTTTTTTAACATTGTTCAACATATGGTACAGCAACCACAACCTATTCCAGATTGTAGAAAATATTGACAATACTGCAGTAATACTGAATGGAATCCTGATTTTTGAAATAACATTGATCCCATATTTTACATTATGGTTAACACAGGATGCATATTCAATAGCTAGTGAAACCAGCTTTGGATTACTGTTTATTGGAATAAATATTGCATGTAACTTATCAGTTAGGGCTGTTCATAAAAGCGACCCATATAATGACAAATTAATAAAAGCAGATTATGACAATCTATATGCATTAATCCCATTAACTGTAATTCTGATTGGTTTTGTATTAACTTACAGTGTTTTTATTCCAGGAATTTATATCAGCTGTTTAATTGCAGTTATAATGTGGATAGCTATAGCCAGAATACATAGAAAAGGTGTTGAAAATGGAAAGTGAAAGATTTGAAGCATTAATTGATGCAATTCTTGCAATCATAATAACAATAATTGTTTTAGAAATTCCAACACCTGCAAACGGCAGCTGGCAAGCTTTAGGAGAACTGCATCTGGAATTTATTGTTTATTTAATCAGTTTCATAGTTTGTTTTAACTACTGGAACTATCACAACAACTTATTCAGCATCGTAAACTATATTGATTATAAAGTCATCTGGTCAAGTGGACTTTCAATATTTATATTGTCCCTGCTTCCTTATCTGACAAGTTTTGTAGCTAATAACTTCCATTCATTCTTTGCTCAGTCAATATATGGACTGGATTTCCTATTAGTTAATTTAATTTACATCTATACCTCAGAAAGTTTAAAAAATGCAGATAAAGGGAATATTGCTCTGCAAGTAGCGCTAGATAAGAATTATGAATTTATAGCAACAATAGTTACCATCATAATCGGATATGTAATTGGTTATTTCTTCTATCCTCCAGCAATAATTGCTTCCTGTTTAGTTGCAATAATTATCATATGGTCCATGCCATACATAACTAAGTAAAATATTTTGATAAAGAATCTAACTTATTATTAAAGTTAGAAACTTCTTCACCTTTAATTTCACCAGACAGGCCAGTGATATAATTCCTGTAAAACATTAAAGTCAGTAAAACAACTACTATAATCCCACCAATCAATAAAATAAATTCTGCTGAAGTCTGACCTTTATTATCCAACATATTATCACCTAACTTAAAAACATAGCACCTGCAAAATTGGAAATCAGATAAAATATCCCATAAGAAACCAGAGCCAACGGTACAGAAAACTTGATTCCCTTTTTAACATTCCCATACATTATTATGCTTACTATCAAACCAACCAAAACCGAATGAATTACCAGATAAATCTGTCCTGCAAATGGCGCTGCCAAAATTAACTGTGTCTGCTTCCCAAAGCTTTGCATAAACTGGGAGTAAACACTAACCATCCCTAAAGCAAAAGGACTGGCTATTACTGCAGAAATTATTAAAAACATAACTGCCATCATAACAGAAGATTTTCTTTCGCGTTTTAGAGCCAGCATATCCCTTAAATTATTTGAAACATCAAAAATGACATTGGCAATACTTGATCCGCTTTTACGGCTTCCCAATATTATTGTAAAAATCCTCTCAAGTTCTTTTGACTTTAATCTTTGAGCCATAGCCATCCATGCATCATCAAAGTTTCGCCCAACTTTAATCTCAGCAATTGCCCGTCTTGTTTCATCATATAAAGGCCCTTCACCATATTTGGACATATCTTCCATTGCATTTTCAAAACTTAAACCAACTTTTAACATAGCTGAAAGCTGTCTTAAAAAGTCAGGAGCTGATTTTTCAATTTCTGCTGCCCTTTTTTCCTGTTTTATAAAAACATAAGTGGCAACAAAAGGAATGATTAACAAAGGTAAAAATAAAGACAAATCAGAAATTTTAAAAAATACAATGAATATTCCAATTACAATATCTGCAAATAAAATAAAAAATATTAAAATAGCTAAAAATTTAGATGCAACTATCCCAATGTCCCCGCTTAGCAAAAATTCCTGGACTTTGGATAATTGCTCTTCAGAAAGTTTATTTTCTAAAAATAAAGATAATGAATAAATAATTTTAGATTCCATAGATTAAAATACAACTTTAAAATATATAAAATCTCAGTTGTAAATTAAATCAATTTTTGAAAACTTATTCAATAATTAAAGGTAAATCACCAATTATTCTTCCTTTATTTTTTTCAATAGCTATTGTATCTTCAAGTCTGACACCAAAATTATCTTCCAGATAAATTCCTGGTTCAACTGTAATAACCATACCCTTCCCAATTACTGTTTTGTCCTTAGTTGAAAATGTAGGTATTTCATGAATATCCAAACCTACACTATGGCCTGTTGAGTGAATGTAATTATCACCATAACCATATTCACTTATAATATCACGAGCCACCTTATCAATTTCACAGCATTTAAGACCCGGTTTAATTGCTTTTATAGCCTTATCATGAGCTTCTGCTACAATATCACAAATTTCATTTTGTTTTTCTGTATACACAATAGTTCTTGTATTATCTGAACAGTACCCATGATATTTTGCTCCCCAGTCAATCAATATTGGTTTTTCCAACTGTTTATCCTGAGGTGTTGCATGAGGCAGACTTGAATTTGAACCGCTTGTTACAATAGTATCAAAAGAACTGCCATTCGCACCATATTTTCTCATTAAGTTGTCCAATTCCAGAGCAACAATATTTTCAGGATTTGTATTGTTTAAAATATCCAAATCAACAAATGCTTTTTGAGCAATCTGTGTTGCTTTTTGGATTTTATCTATTTCATCAGCTGTTTTAATTTGTCTTTGAGCATCAATAAATGTTTCAGATTTTATATTGAAAGAATCTTTGAATTTTTCATATGTACTGTAAACCAAACTAGGTTCAATAGCCAAATTGGAAATTCCTTCCTTTTTAAGCTCTCCAAGCATATCTGAAAATGAAGTAAATTCTTTAACTTCAATTGTTGATGTTTTATTAGCTATCTCCATATCCATTTTTGATGCATAAATAATTGGATCTTCTTTTATAACACAAAAAGCAAAACTAGTAGGTCTGTAATTTGAAATATAGTGAATATTTGTAAATTGTGCAAGCAAATAACCCTGATACTCCTTTTTTTCCATGTCTTTTAAAATATTGTTAATATGAAATTCATTTATTTCCATTTTTACACCTTTCATCAATAAACATTATATTTTTCTGGTTTTAATATCTTTCAAAATATTGGAACAACAGTTATATATAATTTTTATTTTAAAATTATTAAATAGCATTTAATCTAAACACAGAATAAAATATTAATGAAAAAAAGATTATTTTTATTTCATGCTTCAGTTAATAAAATTAGCGAAACTGCAGCAATATATTGGACGGGCAGATTAATGCTTAACTGTTTATCAAATGACATAATAAGAAAACTTACTTGAAAACATTTTATAAAGCAATGACTGATACTAGTGAAGGATGTGTATCTAGTTTTACAGGAGTTCCTTTACCATAGGTGATTCTATGTTAAAATTATTTAATTTATTTAATATTGATGAGAAATATTTTGCAGATAAAAAAACCGTGAAAAAAAGATTTATAAAAGTATTTGGAGGATTTTTATTAATAGCAACTGCAATATCACCATTTACATGGATAGGATTTTTATTTTTCTTATTATTATTGTTTGCATTAGGAGGAATATTTCTAATAGAATATTATAGTGATGAATTAGATAAAAAATATAAATTATACAACTTTAACAATTTTAGAGGATATTCTTATCAAATATTTGCATTTACTATTTTAGGATTTTCAACCACATCTTTATCTGTGCTTATGATGTGTTTGTGTGCTGGAGCAACTGTTATGAAATCCGTATTACTAGCAATAATATTTGCACTGCCCTTTTTAGGAATCGGCCTTAAATTTAAAACATTTAACGATTCCAGCCTAGAAGAAAATGGGGAAATCGTTTATGATGCAGGTTATGAACCTAACTACTATTGGCCAGTACTATCTATCTGCTGCTATTTAGGATACACACAAGGACTCTACGAAACATCCCCAATAAACATAGCAGGACTACTAATATCCACAACAGCATGCTTCATATGGCTAATATACCCAAACAAAATCAACAAATATTTACCATTTGAAAACAGAACCAAAAAAGGAGAAGCAATATATTTAGCAATAGCATTAATCACATTCTTCATACTACTCCACCAATTTACTACAATCCCATTTACAGAAATTTTAGGAATTACAAATTAAAAAGGATGCAAAAATGAATGCAAAACAAACAATAGCTATCATTATCCCAATAGCTATTTTTATTATTAAAAAATATATCAGTCTTTATATAACTATTCCAGTTTTAATAGCGGGATGTATCATAACATATTATTTATACACAAAATCTGATGAAGATAAATACTTAAGAGGTGCTCTTTCACTGTACTGCTTAAATTTCTTCCTTATCATACTTGGTATTGTTCTATATTATATGCTATAAAAAGCAATTTACTGAAAAAATTTTTATATATAAAATTAGATATGTAAAAACCATGTTTAAATTTACAAGCAATGAAGTGAGAGACTTAATAATTTCATTTTTCGTTATCTCACTTTCTTTTTCAATATTGTATACAGGCAGAGATTTCTCTGCAATGTACTTTATATTACCTATTGTAATGGTAGGTGTAGGTTTAGGATTTATTCTCCACGAACTTGGACATAAATTCAGTGCAATGCATTTTGGTTACTGGTCTGAATATCAGCTCTGGCCGGTTGGTTTGATTATTGCTTTAGCCAGTTCCTTTTGCGGAATTGTATTTGCAGCTCCTGGAGCAGTTTATACTTATGCAAATTTCTTAGATGACAGAACCAATGGTATCATATCTATAGCAGGACCTATAGTCAATATTGTACTTGCTATTGTATTCCTATTGATAGCTACTGTAGTTTATCCTATGGCATTTTTCAATCCAACAATGCAAATCATATTCCTTGTCTGTTCACTTGGATTTACTATTAACAGCTATTTAGCTACATTTAACCTGATTCCTATTTGGAATTTAGACGGCAGCAAAGTACTCAGATGGAATGGATTAATCTGGATTGTTACAATTGCTATTTCAGGAATTATGACTTATCTTTCCATGACAGTAGGTGTTGAAGGTATAATAAAGATTTTAATAGGATAATAGACAATGGAAAATCAAGAAATAACATTTTTTAAAGGAACACACAGAATAATCCCCCCTTCAAAAACAATCGAAAACAATGAAAGCAAAATAAAAACAGCCGGAATAACCCGTATAACTGAAATAACACATCTGGACAGAATTGGAATTCCTGTTTTTTCAGCTATTAGACCTACTGCTCAGGATGGTGGAATAAGCATCTATGGAGGTAAAGGAATTACACCTGAACATGCTAAAGCTTCAGCTATGATGGAAGGTTTTGAGAGATACTCTGCTGAAAAGCAGGACACAGATGAAACTGTTATTGCAGGTTTAAATGAAATAGAAGGAAAATATATTGATCCGATTTCTCTAAATCTGCCAAAAGATTTCAGTAAAGATTTACTCGACACAATGAATTTGGAATGGAGCATCTCAAAGGATTTAATATCTGGAGAGAATTATTATATTCCATCCAATGCAATTTATCATCCGTATGTTCCTGAAAATAATGTTCAGAGTCTATTTAAAGGAAACACTAATGGTTTGGCTTCAGGAAATATTTTAGAAGAAGCAATTTTACATGGAATTTTTGAAGTTATCGAAAGAGACGCATGGAGTATTTTTGAGCTTACCCATAAAAATTCAAAACAGATTGACCTTGAAAGCATTGATAGCGAAAATATTAATCAGGTTCTTAACAAATACCATGAAAATGGAATTAACATTAAACTAATGGACTTAACAGCAGATGTTGGTGTTCCCACAATAGCCGCATCTGCAGATGATACTGTTTTAAAAGATGCTGGATTATTGTCCTTAGGTATTGGAACTCATCTTAATCCGGAAATAGCTGTTTTACGTGCTCTTACTGAAGTGGCTCAAAGCAGAGCAACACAAATTCAGGGTACTCGTGAAGATACTGTAAGGGCTGATTTTGCACGAAAAGCAGGTTATGAACGTATGAAAAGAATCAATAAATGTTATTTTGAAGATGAAGAAGACAAAATATCTTTCAGAGATATTGAAGATAAAAGTACCAATTCCATAACCCGAGACATTGAAATTGTTAAAGATGAATTAATGAAAAATGGGCTGGACAAAATATTGTATAGTGATTTAACACGCCCTGAACTTGGAGTAAGTGTGGTCCGTATTGTAATTCCGACAATGGAACTTTATTCCATAGACAACACCCGTGCTGGAGACCGCTGCTTAAAATTTTAGATTTATATGGTTAAAATAATAATTTATACCGGATTATCACTTTCCTTTGATGAAGCAAAAGAAATATTGGATAGCCACGACGATGTTGAAGTTATCTATAAAAGACCAATCAAACGTGGAGATATCGGACTGGCCATCAATGAACATCCGGACATTATTGGAATAATTGATGGTGTTTTTCATCAAAATTCTGCAGTTGCCCATAGGGAAATCCTAAAAGCAATTGATGAAGGAATAAGTGTTGTTGGAGCATCCAGTATGGGGGCTTTAAGAGCTTCCGAACTGGATACTTTAGGTATGAAAGGAATCGGTTATGTTTATGAACAGTATGCAACAGGTAAGGTAACTTCTGATGATGATGTTGCAGTTATGCTTGACAGTGAAACTTTAGAGCAATTATCAGAACCTTTAATTAATATGGAATATACATTTACAAAAGCAGTAAAAGAAAATATCATTACTGAAGATGAAAAGGACGAATTGCTTTCTATTGCCAAATCCACATTCTATCCAAAAAGGAATTATGCACAAACATTAAATAGTTCAAAATTAGATGATGATACAAAGGACCGATTAGTTACCTTTATTCGTTTTTGCGAGGATATTAAAAAAGAAGATGCAAAATCTTTAATAAGGTATATAACACATGTGATAGAATGAATTTGGATGAAAAAATTGAAAAAGTAGAAAACACTATTAAAAATCGCAAAATAGCAATAGCTTTTTCTGGAGGTGCAGACAGTACATTACTTGCATATCTTGCATCTAAAGTTAGTGACAAACCAATAGCTATAACTATTGACAATCATATCTTTCCTACTGGTTTTATTAAACATTGCAAAAAAACTGCCAAAGAATTTGGAATAAAGCACAAAGTTATTGATTTGAATTTCTACGAGCACGAAAATTTACTCTCCAATAAATCAGACAGATGCTTTGTATGCAGAGATTTAATGTATGGAAATATTAAAAAGTATGCCACAGACAATGGTTATGAATCTGTTCTAGACGGAAATAATATAAGTGATCTGGTTTTGGACAGGCCAGGAATACTAATTACATATAAAAACAATATTGAAAGTCCATTTATTCATGCCAAATTAACTTCCAAAGAGATTCATGAATACTTAAACAAACACAATATCCCCTTTTCAAGATCAACCACCTGTCTTGGAACCAGACTACCTACCAACACCAAAATGACTCCGGAAAATATTAAACAGGTCAGTGCGAGTGAAGATTTTATTTATGAAAAAACAAATTGCGAAATCGTAAAAGTTCGCAACAATAATGGCCTTGCCCTATGTGAAATTGATGACTTAGATAAAATATTAAATGAAAACACATTAAAACAAATCAAAGACAAATTAAAATCAATAGGTTTTAAAAAAGTAGCTTTAAATTTATCAGAAATTAATGATGATGAAAGCATTACTATTGACTACTCAAAGGGTGCTTTTGAATATCAGCTCCCATACACAATAGACATTGAAAATACGAAAAATCAGCTGAAAGACAAATCAATTTCAAGTGATTCCAAAAAAATACTTATTGAAAATCAGGAAATCCATGAAAACGGATTAATTAAAGGGAGTAATTTCAAATCAAAAGAAGAATGTTTAAATAAATTTATGGAATTATTACCAGATATACGAAGAAATGTATAAAATTATTTATTTTTCATTTCTTCATATTTCTTTAAAACAATATCCGGCGTTTCTATCTTTTTATCAAAGCTTTCATTAAATTTAAAGTCTGTTAGTTCAGAATTATCAGTGTTTCTAAAACCCTGAAGAATTAATTGTTTTCCATCAATTTTAAAGCCAATACCATCAGCTTCAACTTCAATCAAATTAATTTCTATTTCAGATGCATCTTCAAGTTTTGCATCTGCCTTAACTTCATATTTTAAATTTAAGTTTTTATGAGGCATTAGCTCATTAATGGTTCTTTTTATAACAGATTCAAAAAGTTCTAAAAATTTTACAACAGGAGGGAAATCATTGGCCCAGTAATAAGCAAGTACTGAATTCAAGACAATTTCATGTTCAACATAATCATCTTTAAGTCTTGCTCTAACACCAACAGAATTCCCATCCATAACTTTTATTACCAAAACTGGATTAAGAGCCATATACACCACACTTAATCCACTAAAGCTTTAATTAAATCACTAGCTCTTACAAGCCCTATTAACTCTCCTTCCACACCAATAACTGGAATTTGTTCAATATTTAATGTTTTCATTTTTTTAGCACAGTCAGATGCTTTAGTTTTAGAATTAACTACTTCAACTTTATGTGTACCAACATCTTCAACAAGCTTGTCAGTGAATTTTAAACAATTTTTCTCAATATATAAAACAGAAGTACTGTCCCAGGACCATTTATCTCCTTCGGTTCCTACTGTAGAACTGTGTTCACTACGTTCTGAGATAATTTCTGATTCTTCAATAAAATCAGTTTCAGTTAAAATACCCACTAATTTAGCAGAATCATTTAAAGCTAAAACAGATTTAAGACCGAACTGTTTCATAGTTTCAAATGCAACATTTAGAGGAGTTTTATACCATGTTGTTGGAACTGTAGTAATCATGAAATTTTCAACAGGATCATCACTTTCAAGTTTAATTAATGCATTGGATACCAAATCAAAGGAAGTGATAATACCTACCAAATCACCATTATCATCAACAACAGGAACTCTCCTAACATTATTATCAATCATTTTTTTAGCTACATCCTTAACATCGTCATCAGGACTTGCAGTAACCAAATCAGTACTCATTAAAATAGCTATTTGTTCTTCATCAGGATTGACAATTAAATCTGAACGAGTTATTAATCCCACTAGCTGTTTAGTGTCACCTTTAACAACAGGAAGAACCGCTTTATCTTCTTTCCTCATTAAGTCTAAAACTTTTTCACGGTTTCCAGGAACTGAAACACTAACAACATTTTTAGACATAGCTCTTTTTACTAACATGATAAACACCTTAAAATAGTTTATTAAAAATATAAAAAAAGGGAATGTTGAAAAATTAGTGAATAACCAACACCGCACATTTAGCAGCGTTAACTACTTTTTCAGCAACACTACCCATTATAAATCTGTCAAATCCGGATTTACCAGAACTACCAATAACAATCAAATCAATGTCTTCTTCTTTAGCTACTTCCAAGATAGTTTTAGCCGGTGAACCTTCCCTAATAATTCCATGGAATTTTATACCTGAAGTTTCATCCATTTCTTCAAATTCTTTTATATTATCTTCAGAACGTTGCTTGAGTAATTGGTTTAATTGATATACCTCATCATCTAATGGAAGCCCGTTAACAAAATTATTTTCAGTAACACTAAGCGCATAAATATCAGCACCAGTAGTTTTAGCTAAAAATAATGCATGTTTTTCAGCTTTTTGAGCAAATTCTGACCCATCAGTTGGGACTAATATTTTTTTGTACATGTTTCCATCTCCCAAGTAATTTGACTTTATGTTTTATTTATATCAAACATTTTTAATATGAATATCTCTGTTCATAATATATAATATATCTTTCGTTCCACAACGATTTATAATATTTAAATAAGGATTTTTTGAATATTTTTTAGAAATAAATAAGTTTGCTTCCTGATTAACATCAATAACCGGCTTTTCAATATATCGGTTAATCTCAAAATTACAGATATTGGTTGTTGCAGTTTTCAATAAATCTTTAGGATTCAAGTAATTTTTGTAATAAACAGACATTATCTTTAAGCTGAATTCCAATTCCCTAAACAAATTAGGTGAATTCAACATTAAATTGTCGCTGCCCAGCAGGGGTTTGATTCCTTTAGAAAACATCTCATTTAAAGGAGCCACACCAACATTTAAAGTGGCATTAGCTCTTGGACAAACAACAACATTTGAATTTTTAATCAATTCCAAATCATTATTTCTCGGATTTGTACAGTGAACCAGCTGATCAAAATCAGCATCCACTCCCCTTTGAATTTCAGTTTTATTGAAATCCCTTAAGGAATCGTCCTGAAGATGCATTGATTCAGCTACATGAATTGAAGATATTTTACCTGCTTTCCTACATTCAGAAGTTATTAAACTAGCTACTTCATCACTAATCTCGCCAAATCCGCTTAATGCAATACCGTCAGCCAATTTTAAAAGTTTGCGAATAGCTATTTTAACTTTTCTCAAATCAGGATTTTGCCCATAGAAACTATCGTCACGGCCAAGAATAACAGGAGTTACAGGTAAATTTTTAGAAGCCTTTCTTAAAAGCTCAACACCTTTAATTCCACCTTCCCGATAATCAATAAAATGAGTTGTCCCCGATTCGAACATATCCCACATTGACTTTTTCATAGCATCAATTATTTCGACGTCTTCAGCATTATCCAGTGCTTTATGTTTAACGCCATTTGGAGGTTTGACCATTTCCCCCAATGATAATCCGTAACCTTCATCCTTAATTATGGAATCTCCAATATGAGTGTGGCCATTTAAGAAAGTTGGACAGACAATTGAATCTGTGGCATCTATAATTTTACCTTCACAGACATCTTTAGCCATTTCTATAATTTTGCCATCATCAATGACAATGTTTTCACGAACTGGAGTTAAATCCTGTCCCTTTAATACAATCCCATCTTTAATTGTTAACATTAAAAAAAAGTTTTCTAATTTGTTTTATATATAGATTACCTATTGAATGGAAAGTTTTATAAAAATATAAGAAAATATATTATTCTGGCGAAGGGCTATATTTTAATTAATATAAATACAACCTCAATTAACTTCAAAAAAGAAATTAGAACACTTTTTATACCTCCCAAAATATGGCCTTTACGCCTTTCTTTAAGCATAATAGGAATGATTACTATTAACTCACAGGAAATAAGATATTTTTACAGAAATATTGTAAAATCCGGAAATGTGTATCGGATAAAATATAATAATAAAGACTATGGTGAGTTTAAAAAGTTATCTGATGCTTTATATGAAAGAGACGCTCTTTTTTACTGTAATTTTGATTATGATTTGCTTGTTGAATCAGATTTAGAAAATAAATACGAAAATATGAAATTACCTCCTTTTCCTGAAAAAAGACCCAAAGGCCGAATCAAAGGAAGCAAAATAAATAAAGAGGAAAGAGAAGGTAAAATTCATTTTGACCATAAAAAACGGGAATTTTTTGTACAGAAAGGAGAAACTATTTTTGGATACTATAAAAGTATGACTGAAGCTTATTACTATAAAAAAAAGCTGATGGATAATAACTGGGATATGAATGCTCTAAAAACAATGATTAGCTTAAGAATAGACATTAATAAAAAATTAGACTTAAATAAGGAATATTCTGTTAAATTAAATTATTGTCCCAAATGTAGGCGTAAATTAAAAAATAAAGAAAAAGAATGTCCATATTGTGGAATAGACATTAAAGATTATTTATATAATAATTAACCTTATTCTCCATCAATATGTTCATTTAAAGATTTTACTGTAATTTCATTATTTTGAACAGCTTCAATAGCATTTAAAGCAGCTCTAGCTCCAGACAAGGTAGTAACATAAGGTATGCCAAGTTCAATAGCTAAACGTCTGATTATATATCCGTCCTGAGCAGACTGTTTACCTTCTGAAGTGTTGATAATCAGGTCAATTTCCTTGTTTAAAATTGCATCCCTGATGTTTGGAGATCCTTGAGATACTTTTTTAATTTTTTCAATGTCAACACCCTTTGCCGCATCAGCAGTTCCGCTAGTTGCTGCAAGTTCAAAACCTAAATTAGCTGCTTTTTCAGCAATTGGACGGATTTTCTTTTTATCCTGTTCTTTTACGCTGATAAAGATTTTACCTTCTTTTGGTAAATCCATACCTGCAGCAAGCTGGGATTTGTAAAATGCCATTCCAAAGTTTTCATCTACACCAATACTTTCACCAGTGGATTTCATTTCAGGTCCAAGTACTGTATCGGATTCCGGAAGTTTTAAGAATGGGAAAACAGATTCTTTTACAGCAACATGATCTATTTTTATTTCTTTAGTTAAATTAAAGTCTTTTAATTTAGCTCCAGTCATAATCCATGTAGCTACTTTAGCCAATGGCACTCCAATAGCTTTACTTACAAACGGAACTGTCCTACTTGCACGAGGATTAGCTTCAATAATGTAAACCATTTCCTCATCAAGTTTAACTGCATACTGGATATTCATTAAACCTTTAACATCCAATTCTAAAGCTAATTTAGTACTGTATTCACGAATAGTGTTGAGAATGTGTTCAGGAATAGTTTGCGGTGGAATTACACAAGCAGAATCTCCTGAGTGAACACCTGCTTCCTCAATATGTTCCATAATTCCTGCTATAAACACTTCCTCACCGTCACACAATACATCCACATCCAATTCAATAGCATCTTCAAGGAACTTGTCTACTAAAATCGGATGTTCAGGTGAGACTTTTACAGCTTCTTTCATATATTTTTCAAGCTCATTATTGTCATAAACAATTTCCATAGCCCTTCCACCAATAACATATGATGGACGTACTAAAACAGGGAAAGTAATTCTCTCTGCAATTTCACGAGCTTCTTCAAAGGAATTAGCTGTTCCATATGGTGCCTGATGAATATGCAATTTATTTAATAATTTTGCAAATAATTCCCTGTCTTCAACACCATCAATACTTTCATATGGAGTTCCCAATATTTTAACTCCAGCATTAGCTAATGGTACTGCCAAATTAATTGAAGTTTGACCACCAAATTGAACAATAACTCCATCAGGTTTTTCCTGATCAATAATACCCATCACATCTTCAAAAGTGATAGGTTCAAAGAACAGTTTATCAGAAATATCATAATCAGTACTTACAGTTTCCGGATTGTTGTTGATTAAAATAGTTTCAATTCCCTCATCTTTTAGAGCAAGTGAGGAATGTACACAACAGTAATCAAACTCAATACCCTGACCTATTCTGATAGGACCCGCACCTAAAATAACGATTTTCTTTTTATTGGATGATTTGAGCTCGTTACCTGAATCATATGTACTGTAATAATATGGTGTTTTAGCTTCAAATTCTGCAGCACAGGTATCAACCATTTTATAGGACTGTTTTATATTGAATCTGTTAAGTAAGTTTCTAATGTATTCTTCAGTCTGATTAGATAGGGCGGCTAATCTTTTGTTTGAACATCCCATCTGTTTAGCTTTTCTCAGGAAGTCAGCATCGTTTAATTTTTCTTCTGTAACTTCATTTTCAAAATTAACAATGTTTCTGATTTTGTATAAGAAAAATTTGTCAATATTGGTTAATTTCTGAATCTTATCCAAATCCATTCCGTCTTTAATGGCTGAATATAACTGGAATAATCGCTCATCAGTCGGATTGGCCAAATCATATTCAGTGTATTCAACATATTCAAATCCGTCATGACCCATATCAAGTGATCTGATAGCTTTTTGAATTGCTTCTTCAAATGTTCTACCGATTGCCATTACTTCACCGGTAGCTTTCATTTGAACTCCTATTTCACGGTTGATTCCTCTGAATTTATCAAATGGCCATCTTGGGATTTTTACAACTACATAATCAATAGCCGGTTCAAAGGAAGCAGGTGTTTCTTTAGTAATATCATTTTTAATTTCATCTAAAGTCATTCCCAAAGCTATTTTAGAAGAAATTTTAGCTATAGGATAACCTGTTGCTTTAGATGCAAGTGCACTACTTCTACTTACCCTCGGATTTACTTCAATTACCTTGTATTCTCCGGTTTCCGGATTAACTGCAAATTGAATATTACATCCTCCCTGAATACCTAAAGCTCTGATAATTTTAATAGAAGCATCCCTTAATGCCTGTGAATCCCTATCATTTAAATTTTGAGCAGGAGCTACAACAACACTTTCACCAGTGTGGATTCCCATAGGGTCTATGTTTTCCATGTTACATACAATGATACAAGTGTCTTCTTTATCCCTCATTACTTCATATTCGAATTCTTTCCAACCTAAAACAGATTCGTCAATAAGAACCTGGTTAATGAAACTCATATCCAATCCATGAGTAGCTATTTCAATTAATTCTTCTTCATTGTAAGCTACTCCACCACCGGTTCCTCCAAGTGTAAATGCAGGTCTTACAATTACTGGATAACCAATGTCTTTTACTGCTTCTATAGCCTCTTCAACACTTTCTACAGCATGACATTTTGGAATAGGTTCGTTAAGTTTATCCATGAAATGACCGAACAAATCACGGTCTTCCACATCTTTAATTGTCTGAATATCAGAACCTAAAACTTTAATTCCATCAAGTAAACCTAAATCTCCAAGTCCTGTAGCGATATTTAATCCTGTTTGTCCACCCATAGTCGGTAAAATTGCATCGACATTTTCTTTTTTAATAATTTCTGAGACAATTTCAGGAGTTAATGGTTCGGTATAAACAGTATCCGCCATATCCATATCAGTTTGAATAGTAGCAGGATTACTGTTAACAAGGACAGTTTCAATTCCCTCTTCTCTTAGTGATTTACATGCTTGTGAACCAGAATAATCAAATTCTGCTGCTTGACCAATTTGAATAGGTCCAGAACCGATTATTAATACTTTTTTAATATCCTTATCAATAGGCATTTTGTAATCCTCATTAATTTTTATTATAAAATGGTAATCTTAATATTCATCCATCATTTGACTAAATTTATCAAAAACATATCTTGTATCATTTGGACCAGGTCCTGCTTCAGGATGGTACTGAATACAGTGAACAGGCAATTCCTTATGTGAAAAACCTTCAGGAGTTCCATCATTAAGATTTACTTGAGTTAAAGCTAAGTCAGTCTCATTAATAGACTCTTTATCAATAGTAAATCCGTGATTTTGAGAAGTGATATATACTTTGCCAGTATGTAAATCTTTTACCGGCTGATTTGCCCCTCTGTGTCCAAATTTCATTTTGTAAGATCTGGCTCCAAAAGATTTAGCTACTAACTGCTGACCCATACAAATTCCAAAAATAGGTAATCTTTCAGATAATTTTTGAACTGTGCTGATAGTTTCATGTACCCTATCAGGATTTCCTGGTCCTGAAGTAATCATCAAACCGTCAGGAGAGTAATCCAAAATAGTTTTATAATCAGTATCATATGGGAACAAAACAACTCCTATTCCACGTTCCAAAAAGTTGTTTATAATATTTTTCTTAACACCGCAGTCAATTAAAGCTACTTTTTTGTTGGCATCCCCATTGAAAACTTTAATTTCTTTAGTAGATACCTGCGGCACAACATCAATATCAACAATACTTGGCTGAGCACGTGCAAGTTCTATTAATTCACTGTCAGGAATGTCTTCAGTTGAAATAGCCGCTTTCATTGAACCTTCTTCACGAATTTTAAGAGTTAAATCACGTGTGTCGATTCCACTAATTCCAGGAGTTTCAAATTCATTTAAAAAATCATCTAAAGTTTTTTGTGATGAAAAATTAGAAACTTCTCTGCAAACTTCCCTTACAACAAAACCTTCAGCTTGAATTTTATCTGACTGATACCATTCTTCACTTACCCCATAATTTCCCTCTAAAGGATAAGTAGACATTAATATTTCTCCTTTAAAAGAAGGATCAGTTAAAGATTCAGTATAACCAACCATACCAGTTGAAAAAACAAGTTCCCCTACCTTAGTAGTTTCATAACCGAAACCATCACCTTTTAAAACTGTACCATCTTCCAAAGCTAATTTAGCCATTTTTACCATTAAATCACCATTGTAAAAAAAATAATAATCATCTATCTTTAATAATTATGATTTTTATATATTATTAAATTTATCATTTTTTAGCCCAAAATACTGCAAAAACATAATATTTATAAGGAATCCCAACATGGTCAAAACCTGCATTTTTTAAACATTCCAACTGAAAATCCACAGAGCTGGGTTTATCATAAGTTCTCCTAATTTTAGCCTCTCCATAAGCTTTCTCACTAATTTCACCCGTATGTTCATCAAGTTTTGATTTAAAATAATCTTCAACACCTTTATTAGGATTTAAAACCTGATCTGCATTGACAAAGTTTCCACCATCCTTTAATAAATCATAATACTTTTCAATTAAAACTTTCTTTTCCGTTCCAGTCAAATGATGGATAGAAAGAGAAGATATGATTATATCAAACTTTGTGTTGAATTCATGAGTTATATAATCGTCACATATAAATGAAATATTATCATTTCCTTCAAATCTTTTTTCGGCCTCTTTTAGCATTTCCTCAGCCAGGTCAATAAGGACAATTTCTGCATTTGGATATTTTTCAAGTAAAAATTGAGATAAAATACCCGTTCCCGCACCCAAATCTAAAACTTTCGGATTATCTCCTTTAAAATCAATACAATCAATAGCTATTCCATAAAAATCATCAAAACATGGTATTAAAGCTCTTCTTTCACTATCATATTCTTTAGCTTTTTGGTTGAACTTATTTACAACAGACATTCTTTAATCCTCTAGTATTCTTAAAGAAAAGTTTAAACTTCTGCTTGAATGAGTCAGAGCACCAAGAGAAATTATATCAATTCCCAATTTAGCATAATCCGCAATATTTTCAGCAGTGATTCCTCCAGAAACTTCAATTAAAGAATTGTCACGAATATTTAATTTGATTAACTCTTCCAAAACTTCTTCAACCTCTTTAGGAGACATATTATCCAACATTACAATATCTGCTTTATTTTCAACACAATCAACAGCATCTTTTAGGGATTCGACTTCTATTTCAATTTTTTTAGAAAAGCTAACATTTTCTTTAGCTTTTAAAAGTGTTTCCAAAGGAGTTCCAACACTGGCTATATGATTATCCTTAATCAACACCATATCATCAAGGGAGAATCTGTGTGTATCTGCACCACCTATTTTTAATGCCTGTTTATCGAATTTTCCAATAGCCGGCAGTGTTTTACGTGTTCCTGCAATTATTACATCATAATCATTTACCAAATTAACATGATAGTCAGCAGCACTGGCTACACCACTCATTCTCATGAGCAGATTTAGTGCAGAACGTTCAAGCAACAATATTGTCCTTGCATCACCTTTTAAACACATTAACAAATCATTTTTAGCTATTTTAGTTCCATCTTTTAAGTTAAAAATTACTTGGACATTTTTAGACTCAAACATTTCCTTAATGATATCAATACCTGCCAAAATACCTTCATCTTTAGAAATAATATGAGCAGTTACAGTTTTATCTTCATCAACTACTGCTTCAGATGTAATATCTCCAAAACCTTCATCTTCTTCAAGCATGTATTCAATTATTCTATCCAAAAAATCACCAAAATTTTAAATTATATGTTGATATATATTTTTATTATAATTAATATAAGTGATTAAATGGAAATTACATTTTTAGGAACATCTTCAGCAGTTCATTCATATACAAGAAACCACCCTGGGATAATTTTAAAAGCCTTTGGTGAAGTTATGTTGTTTGATTGCGGAGAATCCACCCAAAGACAGCTGATATATGCAAAGATAAGTCCGATGAAAATATCCAAGATTTTCATTAGCCATTATCATGGAGATCATATATTGGGCCTTCCAGGACTTCTGCAATCCCTGAATTTCAGAGGAAGAGAAAAACCATTAACAATATATGGGCCAAAAGGTCTTAAAAAAGTTGAAAATGCAATATATTCATTAGGTTATTGCAAATTTGATTTTCCGATTGAATTTATAGAAATCAGCAGCGGAACAATACTTGAAACTGATGAATATATCATTAAATCCCAGGAAGTTATGCATAATGTAACCAACCTTGCATATTCAATAGAAGAAAAGAAAAAACCCAGATTTTTGAGAAATAAAGCTATTGAACTTGGTGTTCCCGTAGGCCCTCTTTTTGGAAAATTGCACAATGGTGAAGAAGTTGAAGTAAACGGAAAAATCATAAAGCCAAAACAGGTTCTTGGAGATGCCCGAAAAGGAATAAAAATCACATACTCCGGAGATACCAGACCATGTGAAGAAATGATTGAATTTGCAAAAAACAGTACTTTGCTAATCCATGAGTCAACATACACGCTTGAAGATGATGATAAAGCTAGAGAAAATTTCCATTCAACATCACAGGATGCTGCTACAATAGCCAAATGTTCCAACACTAAACGATTAGTATTAACTCACATCAGTACCAGATATACTGACACAGAGGATTTATTAAAGGAAGCTAAAAAAGTTTTTGAAAATGTTGAAGTTGCAGACGATTTAATGACAATAGAAATTTTAAGTGCATAATATGAATATTATAGATATGTTAGAAGACCCTATTTCAAAAATAATCATTATTTTATTAATTATAATTACTACAAGCATTATTGTAAGACTTGTAGCTTATTTAATGAATAAAATGAAGCGATTTAAAAAAGACATTACTTTGATTTATCTTATCAGAGACATTATAAATTATATAATTTATTTCATAGCATTAATGTCCATATTGCAAATATTTGATATAAATCTGGCAGGAACATTATTAAGTTTAGGAATTGTAGGTATTGCTGTGAGTTTTGCAGCTAAAGATCTCATATCCAATTTCTTTTCAGGAATCTTGTTAATAATGGGCAGAAGTGTCAAAGTCGGTGATACTCTCGAAATCAAAGAAATGAAAGGAACAGTAGAAACAATAAGCCTCAGGTCAACAACTATCAGAGATGATAATGGAGTGTTAAGCAATATTCCAAATTCCATACTAACCAACAATACTTATTTACAATATAACAAAAAAGAAAGACACAGAGTAAATTTGATTGTTGGAATAGATTTAAATATAGACATTGAAGAATTTAAAATACATATTTTAAATTTTATAAACAGACAGGAAGGTATTTTAAAAAATCCAAAAGCTCAAGTTTTTTCAAAAGGCATTAATTTTGAAGAAAGCACACTGAAAATATCCTTTTGGATAAAAGACTTTAATAAAAAAGAAAAATATAAGTTAATTATTACTAATGAAATTAGAAAGTATGTTAACAACAGGTGAAATAATGAGTGGGTCTTTACAAGATGAAATTAAACAATTGAAAGATGAAAAAAATGCAATAATTCTTGCACATAATTATCAGCCTAAAGAAATTCAAGAAATAGCTGATTTCCTTGGAGATTCATTAGAATTATGTATGAAAGCTGCTGAAATAGAAGATAAAGACTTAGTTATTTTCTGTGGAGTAGACTTTATGGCTGAAACTGCTTATATCTTAAATCCGGATAAAAAAATTGTAATTCCAGATTTGGAGGCAGAATGTCCTATGGCACATATGTTACCGGAAGACGAATTATTAAAAGCAAAAGAAGAACATCCTGATGCAGGAGTAATTCTTTATGTAAACAGTATTGCTGAAGCCAAACAACACGCAGACACATTATGCACTTCAGCTAATGCACTAAAAGTTACTGAAAGTTTACCTCAAGATGAAATACTCTTTGGACCTGATAACAATTTAGGCAGCAATGTAGCTAAACAAACTTCCAAAGAAATTATACCTGTTCCAAAAGGCGGACACTGTTATGTTCATAAACTATTCCATATTGAAGATGTTGAATTAAAAAGAAAACAGCACCCAGATGCAGAAATAATTTGCCATCCCGAATGTAATATGGATGTTCAGGAAGCATGTGACAAAGTCCTTTCAACTGGCGGAATGTTAAAATATATTGCTCAAAGCGACAAAAAGGAATTTGTAATTGGTACTGAAATTGATATGATTACCAGACTTGAAAGTGAAATTCCAGGTAAAAAATTATATCCTTTACTTGAAGGAGCTATCTGCAGCACTATGAAATTACATACTTTAGAAAAAGTAAGAAATGCACTTAAAAACGAAGAACCTCAAGTAACTGTTCCAAAAGAAATAGCTGAAAAATCCTTAAAAGCTACCCAACACATGTTAAAAGTATCAAAATAGCTGGAATAACTCTAGCTACTTGAAAACTTTTTTTAATCCATATCTTCTAAAAAACTAGATAAAAATATTGTCATTTCAATTTCTTCTCTTGAAATAAAATCCTCAACTTTGATTTTGGATTCTCTGCTTTGAAATGGGAAAAACTCTTTTTTAAATTTTGTTTTTAATATCAAATTATCATTTGTGATTTGTGTTTCGTCATCAAGATTATTATTTAAAAATTCCAACTGATTTTGGGATAATCCGCTTATGTTATAGCTAATAAATCCCCCATCAGCATTTTCTCCATAATCTACAATCCTAACATCCATACCATCACCTGAAATTTTTCATAAATTCGGACAATTCTTCTTCAATTGTTTCAAGTTCCCGAAATCCGATATGACCCAAATCAGAATCATAAATAATCAATTCAGAATCTTCAATTAAATTATGCATTGGAATTGCATCTAAATTTGGAGGGAAATACTGGTCCTGATTTATTCCAATTATTAAAACTTTAGATCTTATTTTATTCAAATCCTTTTCAATATCATAATCCAGAGTTGCGTCATTACAATATTTAACATCAAAAATGCTGTCAAGCAATCCTTCATCTCCAAATTCATCAAATTCCACATCCAATTGACTATTCGGAATTTTATGAAGAGCTTCCTTTGAAATTCCGAAACTGTAAACCGCCTGAGTAGCCAGTCTTAGGGTTCTAACTAATGAAGAAGTATTTTTTCCAGAATCATAATCCCCGTCAGTTGAAATAATCTCATCAACTAATTTTGATAAAATATAATTGCGTCCCGCTACTTTATAACCGCTTGCTCCGGAAATAATGAAATCCGCATAGTCAGGATATAGAACTGCACATGTCAAAGCTACAAAACCCCCCATGGAATTCCCAATAATCCCCCTAACATGAGTTATTCCGAATTTGTCTTTTAAGAACTTATTTTGAAAATTAACCATATCTTCAATACTATACTTTGGAAATGAATTATTTAAATTAGTTGTTGATGGGCTACATGAACCTGGAGCACCTAATTCAGAAAGCGAAATAATAAAGAATTCATTTTTATCAAAAGGACCTCCAGTATAAGATAAAGGACATAATTTGCTAACTGAAGCATAATTTCCCAAAGAACCATGACAGTATACAATAGCATTATTAATACAACCGTTATCATCATATTTTGGAGTTCCAAAGGTCATATACTCTACAGAAACATTATTTAATACATCTCCACTTTGGAATTTGAAAGAATCCATAATATATTCTTCACGCTTTGAAATAAAATAATCATCTAAATCCATGATAATAATTTCCATAATAAAATATTTAAACTAAACTACAGTAATCTTATTTTAATGAAATATAAAATACTAGAGAACCCAAATTGTGAAGATGCTTACGGTTTAATAGAAGAAGCATTAAGAAAAAGAGCTACAATTACAATATATGCCTGCTGTAAAGTCAATTATGAGGGAAGAGCATTAAGTGAATTGAATTGGGGAGAACGTATAATCCTAATAAAACCAGACGGTTCATTTTTAATACATCAGGAAAAAAAAGTAGAGCCTGTAAATTGGCAACCTCCAAAATCCAAAACAAGAGGATATATCCAGGACAATAACTTAATTTTAGAAAGCCACAGAAGAACACCTAAAGAATTATTAACTGTTGAAATTAGAAAAGTCCAATACATAACTTATGCAAACATTGAAGACTTTGAAGAACTTGAACAGGCAGGTTATGAAAAAGATATGGGAGACATGATTATGGAAAAACCCCATATGATTGAAGAAGGCTTCAAGCCAACAGCAAGAGAATACAGTGTTGAACACGGTTTTATAGACATTTTAGGAAAAGATTGCGATAACAACCTGATGATTTTGGAATTAAAAGCACGTAAAGCAGGAGTAAGTGCTGTAAAACAACTGAAAAGATATCTTACTGATTTTGAAGATGATGACAATGATTATTTAAAAGAATGTCTTGTCCAAAAAAAGAAAATCAGAGGTTTGCTTGTAGCACCATCACTTGGAGAAGATGCTAAAGAATTAATAGAAAAAGAAGGCATTGAGTTTGTAGCGGTAAATCCTCCAAAAGAATTAAAAAGAGATAAAAAAGTAACATTGGATGCTTTTTAACTTAAAGAATTTTCAATTCTTTTTAATTCATCAACATAATATTTTTTAGTATGCAAATTAGCGGGAATTGAATTGGTTACATGACACTCTTTTTCCAATTTGAAAATAAGATAATCTTCAGTATCTAAAGAAACAGAACCATCATCACTTAATAATTCTAAATTATCCAATTCTTCAAGAATACTTTCATATTCTTTTTGTTCTAAAGCAATAACATCATCCAAATCCATTTTTTGTATTTTAGGATTTAGCTGTAAAGCAATAGCTACAAATCCATTAACAGTTTTATTATCAATGTCAAATTCAGATTTTCTAATTTCCTCCATACTTAGTTTAACATGATGTAATGTAGCATTAGTAACAGGAATTTCTCTAGACAATCCAATTTGATTTATTTCATAATGATTTTTCCAAGTACCAACTTTATAAATTGCATAATTTATATTATCAAAGTTTATAATTTCAGGTTTTGCCATACTATCACACTTACATATTATTTATATCCACTGATTAAAAAACATTTAGTTTTAAATATTATAAATAATAAAAGTTAAATTTAATGGAGGTTAGGCTGTGAAAAAATGTCCCGAATGTGGAAATCCTAGTTACGATGGTGCACCTGCATGTGGGAACTGTGGATATAAATTTCCAAAAATGAAACCCTCAGCTCCTAAAAAGGAAATATTTGATAAAGCTCCTGAAAAAAAGAAAAAACAATTTAGCGACGAAGAAAGTACAATTGAAATCATTAAAGAAAACAAAATTCTCATTGGAGCAATTATACTTATTACAATAATCGTCATCTGCGGAATTGTCATCACAGGACCAAACAATAATAACCAAACTGCACAAAGTGGAGATATGGTTAAATTTTCTGAAGCAGGATTTTCTTTCAGCTATCCAAGCAGTTGGAATGAAGTAAATGGAACTGACAGCGACCATGAAGGTTCCGTCTTCTTTAAAAACGAAAATGGCACTATTATCCAATATTATAATGTATCTAATGATTCCACATCATTAAAAGATATAACTCAAGATAGAATTAGTTATGCTCAGGAAAATGGAAATTATATAGATACAGTTCAGACAATAACATTAGATGGTAGAAATGCTTCAGATGTAATTTTAGAGCAATCAAATGGAAATTACACCAGATATGTATCATTATTCAGCAATGGAGAATTATATGTATTTAAAATAAGTGGTGATTCATTAAATTCCATTAATTCTAGTGATATTAATGCTGTACTTCAAACCGCAGATATTGCATAAGTATGAATTATTTCATACTTTTTTCTATTTTTTAAAGTGTTTAATATGAAAATTAAAATTGCACTATGTCAGATTAATGTAGTTGACAATAAAGAAAAAAACATTGAAAATGCCACATCTATGATTTTAAAAGCAGTTAAACAGAATGCTGATTTTATTGTTCTTCCCGAAATGTTTAATTGCCCATATTCCAATGAAAAGTTCATAGAATACTGTGAAGAAGAAACACATAGCCCAACATTATCCAAAATAGCCAAATTAGCTAATGAAAATAATACATATATTTTAGCAGGATCCATTCCTGAAAAGGAAGGCTCAAAAATCTTTAACACCAGCTATTTATTTGATAAAAACGGTGAAATAATAGCCAAACATCAAAAAATGCACCTATTTGATATTGATGTTAAAGGAAAAATTTATTTTAAGGAATCAGACACATTAAGTTCCGGAAATAAAGTTACAATAGCCAAAACAGACTTTGGAAAAGTAGGTATCGGAATCTGTTATGATATTCGTTTTCCTGAATTGGCTAAACTAATGGCAGAAGCCGGAGCTCAAATTCTGTTTTATCCCGGAGCATTTAACATGACAACAGGTCCTGCCCATTGGGAACTTACATTCAGATCCAGAGCTTTGGATAATCAGGTTTATTGTGTTGGTGTTGCACCTGCACTAAATAAAGATGCAAGCTATCACAGTTACGGCCATTCAATTATTGCAAATCCATGGGGTGAAGTGATTGTCCAGCTGGATGAACAGGAAAACATGGAAATAGCAGAAATAGATTTAGAGGAAATAAAAAAAGTAAGAACAGAACTTCCTCTTTTAAAAAACAAAAGAAGTGATTTATATAAGATTAACTTAATTTAGCTAATCTTTTTTCAAACCAATCTTCTTTTCCCGGTTTTTTCTTAGATAAAACTTCAATAGCCTTATTTAAAATTCTGATTTCATTTTCCAAATCATTGTTCTTTCTATAAAGAATACATAATCTTTTATAAGGAGCATCTTTTGGCTGTTCTTCAGTTACATACTGTTCATATTCTTTAATAGCTTTTTGAACATTGGTTTTTTCCATTTCCTTAATTGTACTCATTGGTTTTACTTTTGATAAAGTTTTACCAGATGCTTTTGCTTTTTTAGCCTTATCTGCTTTTTTAAGAGCCTTGTTACATGATTTTTTAAAGTCTTTATCTTTTTCCTTACGTCTTGCATCTTTAATTAAATCAATGGATTCGTCAGAAGCTAAATCCCCCAATGCATAAATAGTAGCTAAACGGACACCCCAGTCTTCATCTTCAAGTCCTTTAGCTATTGTATATAATTCATCATGTGCCTGAAGCTCCCCTAAAGCTCTTATTGCTGTTTTTCTTACTCCAAAATCATCATCCTCTACAGCACCTGCAAAATAAGGAATAACTTTTTCATCCTTAGTTTCTTTAAGAGCAAATGTTAAAAAACGTTTATTTTTACCTTCTGATGCCTCAAATTTTTCAATTAATTTATCCCTGGCAACTTCCCCCATGTTACCTAAAATTTCAGCTGCTTTAAATCTTATTTGAGCATTATCATCAGTAGTTGCTTCAATTAATGGATCAATAGCTTCAATGTCAGTTACACCAATCAAAGCATTGACTGCTTCCTTTCTTACACTTACATCATCATCTGAGAGATTATCAATAGCTTCCTTTAAAATTAAATCAGACATTTTATATCTCCTAAAAGTTTAAAACTTATATTAATAATAAATTAGTTTTAGTAAATATATAATCTTTAAGATAAAAGTTGAGATAAAAATGATAACTGAGCAAACAAAAAGCTATTCAAAAAAACAAATATACAAAACCCTACATCCATGGGTTAGACAATGGTTCGATGAAACTTTCGAAGATTTTACTCCAGCTCAGAAAAAGTCAATTGTAGACATTCACAAAGGAAACAATATTTTGGTTTCATCACCTACAGGATCAGGAAAAACATTAACTGCTTTTTTATCAATACTTAGTGAACTAACAACTCTTTCCCAGAAAGGTGAACTTGAAGATAAAGTTTATTGCATTTATATTTCACCGCTGAAAGCTTTGGATAATGATATTGAAAAAAATCTGGAGGAACCTCTTAAAGGCATTGAAAAAATTGCAGGAAAGGATTTGGGAATCAGAAAGGCAGTCCGAACAGGTGACACTACCCAATATCAAAGACAGAAAATGCTTAAAAAGCCCCCACACATCCTAATTACCACCCCTGAAACTTTATCCATTTTACTGGTAGCACCAAAGTTTAGGGAAAAATTAAGCAATGTGAAATATGTTATAATTGATGAAATACATTCACTTGCTGAAAATAAACGTGGTGTACATCTAAGTTTATCACTTGAGCGTTTACAACATTTAATTGGACAATATACAAGAATTGGACTTTCAGCTACTGTCAGCCCTCTTGAAGAAGTCGCCAAATTCCTTGTAGGTTATGAATACGGAGTTGAGCGGGATTGTAAAATCATCAATATAAATTACCTTAAAGACCTGGATATAAAAGTTCTATGTCCTGTTAGTGACATTATGCTGGCAGATAGTGAGGATACCCGACTTGGAACATATAACTTATTGGATGACCTGATTCAGGAAAATAAAACCACCCTTGTCTTTACAAATACAAGAAGTGGAACTGAACGTTTTGTCTACAATCTTAAAAAAATGTTTCCAAAAAACTATAATGATGAAAATATAATGGCCCATCACTCTTCACTTTCAAAAGAGGTTCGTCTAGCAACTGAAAACAAATTAAAAGAAGGAAAACTTAAAGTCGTAGTTTCATCAACATCACTGGAATTGGGAATAGACATCGGATATATTGATTTGGTTGTTCTTATTAACTCTCCAAAATCCGTTTCAAGAGCTCTTCAAAGAATCGGAAGAAGCGGACACAAATTAAATGAAAAATCCACCGGAAGAATTATTGTAACAAATCGTGATGATCTGGTTGAATGTTCTGTTTTGTTAAAAGATGCCAAAGAAGGTAAAATTGATAAAATAAACATTCCTCAAAATTGTTTGGATGTTCTGGCCCAGCACATTTACGGAATGAGTATTGAAAATCCCTGGGACATCGATTACGCATATGATGTAATCAGAAAAAGCTATTGCTACAAAAATTTAACCAGAGATGATTATGAAGATGTTTTAAGCTATATGGCTGGAGAATATGAAGAGCTTGAAGAGAGATATGTCTATGCTAAAATCTGGATAGATTATAAGGAAAACACCTTCGGCAAACGTGGAAAACTAGCCAGAATGTTATATTCAACAAATATCGGAACAATTCCAGACAGCTCAGGAGTTTTAGTTAAATGTGACGGTGAAACTGTCGGAAAAATAGAAGAGGACTTTATGGAAAGACTGAAAAAAGGAGACACTTTTGTTTTAGGCGGACAGACATACCGTTTCAATTATGGAAAAGGAATGACAATAAATGTTTCACCGGCTAATGGTCCTCCAACAATTCCTTCCTGGTTTTCACAGCAATTACCATTATCTTTTGACTTGGCTATGGATATTCAAAGATTCAGAGCACATATGGATACCAAATTCAGATACAACAAAAGCAAACAGGAAATTATGGAGTTCATATACGATTACTTATATGTAGATGACTTTGCTGCCAATTCAATTTATGAATACTTTGTAGAACAGTACACATATGCAAAAATACCTAGCAATCAGAGGTTATTGATTGAATACTATAAGGGATTTGGTGACAGGCGTTTTGTAATATTCCACAGCTTATTTGGGAGAAAGGTAAATGATGCACTTTCAAGAGCAGTAGCTTACATTGTTGCAAGACAGTACAATACAAATGTTACAATATCCATCTCAGACAACGGATTTTACTTAAGTGCAGAAGGAACCCTTGGAGGGCTGGAAGCATTTAAACAGCTAACTCCAGAAAACTTTAAAAATATCCTAACACAATCATTAAATAAAACCGAAACATTAGCCAGCAGATTCAGACATTGTGCCGGCAGATCACTAATGACCCTTAGACACTATAAAGGAGAGGCAAAATCTGTTGGTCGCCAACAGGTGAGAGGAAAAATATTGCTTAAATTTGTTCAGGAAATGGATAATGACTTTTCAATCCTAAAAGAAGCTAGAAGAGAAGCATTGGAAGATTATATGGATGTCAATAATGCTCTTAAAGTTATTGAACTAATAGCTAACGGGCAAATGGAAATTAAAACGATAAATACAGTTATCCCAACCCCATTTGCATTTAATTTAGTTTCACAAGGGTATTTGGATGTATTAAACCAGAATGATAAAGCAGAATTTACAAAAAGAATGCACAAAGCTGTTTTAGAGCAGATAAAAGAAAAATTAAAAGAAAGTGATTTATAAAAAAGTGGTAATATGAAAACATTATTAGTATATTATTCAAGAACACAAATAACCGAAAAAATAGCTAAAACCATTCAAAAAGACCTGGATTGTGATATTGAAGAAATTACAGTTGGAGACAAATATGACGGAACTATAGGATACATAAAAGGAGGATTTGATGCAAGTGCAAACAGAGTCTGTGAAATTAACAAGGTAACTAAAAATCCCAAAGATTACGATTTAGTTATAATTGGAACTCCTGTCTGGGCAGCTACAATGGCAACACCAATATATAGCTATTTAAAAGAATATGGCAATCAAATCAAAAATCTGGCCAGTTTTTGTACATGCGGAGGCAGCGGATATGAAAAAACCTTAAAGAAAATAGCTAAAATAACCGGCAAAACTCCAATAGCTACAATGTATCTGACAAAAAATGAAATTGAAAATCCTGAAGAAAACATAAATAACTTTGAAAACAAAATTAATAACAGGTGATAAAAATGACTAAATGGGGACCAGTATTTCTTGGTTTTATCCTTGCAGTAATTGTAAAATCATTCTTTGCACATTATGAATTTATAGGATTGCTCCTTGTTGGATTTATAGTAGGATATTTATGCCGTGACGGAGCAATAAGCGGAATGTGGAATGCAGCAGTTGCTGGTGCATTCGGAACCATAGTATCTGCAATATTATTTGTTATAATTGCTACCTTTGGAGGAGCTCTATTTGGAATCTTCGGAGGTTTAGTTGGATTTACAGTATCCGGAATTACAACAGTCTTTATAGTTTTAGGATATTTAATATACTATGCAATAGTCATGGGTATTGCTGGCGGTGTTGGAGGATTAATTTCTTCTAAAAAATAAGGGGAAAAATATATGGATTTTAAAAATTTTATTGATTGGAAATCATTTATAATGGGAGCCGCATTTGCTTCATTTATCTGTGTTGTTGCATCACAGTACCAATTAGATTGGTTATATGCATTTGCAGCTATTGGTTTACTTTATGTTGGTTATAAAGCTAAAAATATGAAATGGGGAGCTATATTAGGTGCAATAGCAGCAACTCCATTATTTGTACTTGCAGCATATGGTGTTTTCGGACCTCTTTCAGACAGTTCTTTTGATCCGCAGGTAAGTATGTTTGTTACACTTATTGCTGTTCTCATGGTTGGAGCATTAGTTGGTTTTGTTGGAGCATACACTTACAGAAATAGGCAAAGAGCAATTGCTGCAAAGGAAAAACAAGCAAAAACAGGTAAAAATAAAAAAGGAAAAAAATAATTTTAAGTTATTATTTTTTCCAATTCTTCTTTTTTAATTGCATTTTTAATTTCAAGGGCAATTCTTCTACCCATACTCATAGGTTTTCCATAAGTTAAATAGCTATAAGGTGAACCTCCCATAAAAGTATTAGTTCCACCATCGGTTCTAGCACTTATTTCAAAACAGATTACTTCTAAATTATCATTTACTAAAGTTTGCATACAGAACGGACCGTTTAATCCAGGAGCAACAAGTTTTTTAGCACTTTCCACTAATTTATCCGCCATTTCAAATACTTGAGGAAGTAAAGATTCTCTGATAACTGCAGGATGATTACCTGTAACCACATAAGATGGGCTTAAATCAATATCTAACTGGTCTTTAGCAGGCATTCTTACAAAACCGTCAATACTGGATTCATATCTTGTATCCATACCCAACAATTCAACTTCATCTTCCAAAGCTGAATAGAAATAATGTATACAGTAATTACATCCGGAAACATATTCTTCAATATGTGCATTAGCTACATCTGAGTCTTCCAGCCATCCGCGAGCTTTCATGGCATCTATTTTTTTATTGAATTCTTCAGGAGATGATGCTACAAAATAACCTCTTCCTCCCCTTGCACCAGGGAATTTAACCATAACCGGACGGTCAATTTCTGAAGGATTATCATATTTGTAAGGTATTCTTACTTCACCTTCAACAAGAAGTGCTCTTTCTTTGTCTCTTTCAGCTTCCCATCTTAAAATATCCCTATTACCAAACATAGGAACATTAAATTTATCTTCAACATTGTCAAGACCTGCATATGCTACAAATGAACCGTGAGGTATAACAATAGCATTCATGTCTCTTAGCTTTTGCTGAACATCCTCATTGACAATGTCTTTAAATTTGTCAACGATTATATATTCATCTGCAACATCAAAACGTTGATATGGTACTTCTCTTCCTTTTTCACAAACAATAGCTGTTCTAAAACCTTCTTCTTTTGCACCTTGTAGAATATGCAAGGAAGTGTGGCTTCCAAGAGTAGCTATGGTTATATTGTCTTTGTCGTAATTGTCTAATATCTCAAAAATATCTTCAAGTTTAACTTCTCCCATTTTAATATCTCCTCAAAGAATTGATGTATAATAATATATATTTAAGATATTATAACCCTTTTTGTTTTTAAAAAAAAGATTGAACAGAACAGTTAATTTTTAAAAAAACAATTAACAAAAATTCAATCAAATGTTAAAAACAAATATTAAAAAGGATAACTGATAAAATAATAAATTAGAAATTTTTAAATCATGAGATGAACTTTATGCTAATCGGATTAATATCAGATACACATATTCCAGACAGAGCTAGAGAACTTCCTAAAAATGTAATATCCTCATTTGAAAATGTTGATTTGATATTGCATGCAGGAGATTTAACTTCCACAAAAGTAATTGATGAATTGGAAAAAATAGCTCCAACAATAGCTATTCAGGGAAATATGGATAGGGCAGCTGGAATAATGTTGCCTAATGCAAAAGTTATCGAAGCTGAAGGATTGAAAATCGGAATTGCTCATGGAGAAGTATATCCAAGAGCAGATACACAACAATTACTTTATTTGGCAAAACAGTTAGACGCAGATATTTTAGTTACAGGACATTCCCACCAGCCAAAAATAGAACAGATTGACGGAGTTTTATTATTGAATCCTGGAAGTCCTGTTGTTCCAAGACTTGCAGACAGAACTGTAATGTTACTTGAAATTAATAATAAAGAGGTTGATGTGGAAGTTATTAAAATTGGAAATCCTGTGTGCAGTACATTAGATTTAGACAAATTTAAAGGAGAATGAAAAATGGGCAGTCGTTGGCAAATGGAAAAAAAACATGATCCATATTACAAAAAAGCTAAAAAAGAAGATTATCGTTCAAGAGCATCATATAAAATCAAACAGTTAGACAAAAAATTCAAACTTATTAAAGAAGGAGATACCGTTGTAGATCTTGGAGCAGCTCCAGGAGGATGGTCCCAGGTAGCTTTAGAAAAAGTTGGAGAAGAAGGTCTTGTAATCGGAGTGGATTTAAACAGAATAAAACCTTTCCCTGAAGAAAATTTCCATGGAATCAGAGGAGATTTTACAACTACAGAAGTTCAGGAAAAAGTTATGAATTTAATTGGAGGAAAAGCTAAAGTCGTAATTTCTGATGCGTCACCATCATTATGCGGAATTAAAAATATTGACCAGTTAAGATCAATTGATTTGACAAACACAGTTATTGGAATTGCTGATAATATTTTAGAGCCTAAAGGAAACTTAGTTATGAAAGTATTTCAAGGTCCCGAATATAAAGACATGCTAACCAGACTTAAAAAGAAATACAGGCAAGTAAAAACAACAAAACCTCCATCATCCCGTAAAAAAAGCTCAGAAATGTATGTTGTGGGATTAGACTTTAAACCTAAAAAAAAAATAAAAAAAGTAAAGATTAAAGATTATTGTATGCTACAGTAGCATTCTGTAATTTTTCCTTAGCAAAATCTATTCTACTATCAACTTCGTTTGATGACTTGCCGGAATCCAGTGCACTTTGAACATTTTGAATAGCGGAATCAGCTTTTGTTAATTCCAATCTTGCATCATTATATTTTTGAACCTGAGCTGTGTCCCCATTATCATAATACAAAGATTTTACACCATCAAATTGTGATTCCAAATCACTATATGAAGATTTTAGCTCCGCAAGTTCATCATATTGATTACCAGAAGAAATTTCATTAGTAATTCCTGATGAAACAATACTAAATCCAACATATGCCACAACAACAATTGTTGAAATAATCATTATGATTCCAACAACAGAAATAAGCATGGATGTGGATTTAAATAAATTTAATCTAGATTTTCTCATATTATCCTCATTTTATTAAATAAAAAAACTATCTAATAATTTAATAATATTTTTACTTGTTTTTAGTATATAATATTTTACTTGCCAAATGCTCAATACAATATTTTTTTAAAGTATGAAAAATTAATAATATTTTAATGAATGCTAGTACAAAATCACGAACATCTGTTGCAAAATTTGAGGAATTTTTCGCTACAACATACAAAGATGATGTATTTGAAATCCTTGAAAAATATCCTGATGAAAGGTCACTTACTGTAGATTACAATGATTTAGAAATGTTTGACCCTGATTTGGCAGATTTATTAATTGAAAAACCTGAAGAAGTTATTGAAGCATCCAAAAGTGCAATAAAAAATATTGACCCTTTAGTAAAAGATGCTGATATCAATATTCGTTTTGAAAATCTTTCTAATATAATTCCTTTAAAAACACTATTAAGTAAGTACATTGGGACATTTGTCGCTGCAGATGGAATTGTAAGAAAAACAGATGAAATAAGACCTAGAATTGAAACTGGTGTCTTTGAATGTAGAGGATGTATGAGACTGCATGAAGTAGAGCAACGTTCCGACAGCAGAATTATAGAGCCTTCTTTATGTAGTGAATGTGGTGGAAGATCATTTAGATTGCTGCAGGAGGAATCAAAATACATTGATACCCAAACAGCAAGAATGCAGGAACCATTGGAGAATTTATCTGGAGGAACTGAACCTAAACAGATGTTAATGGTTTTGGAAGATGATTTAGTAGACCAATTAAATCCCGGAGATAAAGTAAGAATTACAGGAACTTTAAAAACATTCAGAGAAGAGCGCAGCGGCAAATTCAAAAACTACATTTATGTAAATCATATCGAACCTTTAGAGCAGGAATTTGAAGAATTGCAGCTTACAGAAGAAGATGAGGCAAAAATCATTGAACTTTCTAAAGACCCCGACATTTATGAAAAAATCATCAAATCAACTGCCCCATCAATCAGAGGTTATAGAGATGTAAAAGAAGCTATTGCTCTTCAATTATTTGGTGGTGCTGCAAAAGAGCTTGAAGATGAAACTAGATTAAGAGGAGATATTCATATTCTAATCGTCGGGGACCCAGGTATCGGTAAATCCCAAATGCTTAAATACGTTTCAAAATTAGCTCCAAGAAGTATTTACACAAGTGGTAAAGGTACAACAGGAGCAGGGTTAACTGCAGCAGCAGTTAGAGATGAATTAGGCGGATGGTCTCTTGAAGCAGGTGCATTAGTACTTGGGGACCAGGGTAATGTATGTGTTGACGAACTGGACAAAATGAGGTCAGAAGACCGTTCAGCACTTCACGAGGCACTGGAACAACAAACTGTAAGTATTGCTAAAGCAGGAATCATGGCTACTTTAAATTCAAGATGTTCAGTTCTCGCAGCAGCTAACCCTAAATTCGGAAGATTTGACAGATTCAAAATACTTGCAGAACAAATTGATTTGCCTTCCCCAATTTTATCTCGTTTCGATTTAATATTTGTTGTTGAAGATAAACCAAGTGTAAAAGGAGATTCAGAACTTGCACAGCACATTCTCCAAATACACCAGCAAAATACTGTAAATTATGAAATTGAACCTGAATTACTCAGGAAATATATTGCATATGCCCGTAAAAATGTAAATCCGAAACTTACTGATGAAGCAAACATGGTTTTAAAAGAGTTTTATGTAAGTACAAGAAACAGTTCCGGTGATGAAGAATCCCCAGTTCCAATTACTGCAAGGCAATTAGAAGCTATCATTCGTTTAGCTGAAGCTAGTGCTAAAATAAGACTAAAAGACACAGTAGATAAAGAAGATGCACAAAAAGCAGTGAGACTGCAATTAGCTTGTCTTAAAGAAGTCGGTGTTGATCCTGAAACCGGGGAAATAGACATTGATAAAGTAGAAGGAAGAACACCTAAATCAGACAGAGACAAATTGCAAAGAATCATTTCTGAAATTGAAATACTTGAAGAAGAATATGCCGGACAAGCTCCAATGAATGTTTTAGTATCCAATATGAGTGATAAATACGACATGAGTGAAGAAAAAGTAGATGAAATGGTTAGAAACTTAAAACACAAAGGAGTAATCTACGAACCAACAAACGGTTATCTCAAAAGAGCATAACCTTCTTTTTTTATTTTATATTTTTTAATCAAATAGGATAACTTAATAAATGATTAAAATCAAAATTAATATATTATATTTATACTAATTTTACGGAGCGATAATATGGAAGAATACGAAAATTTATTAAATAGAGCAATAGACCAATTACCTCCTGAAGTATTTGAACACAAAAGATTTAAAATTCCTAAAGCTTATTCAGATATACAAGGTAACAGAACTTTTATAAAAAACTTTAAAGATGTTGCTGAAGATTTAAACAGAGATCCACAACATGTATTAAAATTTTTATTAAGAGAATTAGGTACTGCAGGTAATTTAGAAGGATCAAGAGCAATCTTACAAGGTAAATTTACACATTACTTAATCAACGAAAGATTAGAAGATTATGTTGAAAAATATGTTATTTGCCATGAATGTAACAGACCAGATACCAAAATTATCAGAGAAGATAGGATATTCATATTAAAATGTGCTGCATGTGGTGCTAAAGCTCCATTAAAACCATTATAATCCTATTTAACTTATTTTTAATGATTTTTATGTTTTGTGTAGAATGTGGAAGTACTGATAAACAAATGGTTGGAGATATCTGCATTGACTGCTTTTTAAAAGACTTTCAAATGATTGAAATCCCAGAAAATATTAAAGTAGAAATCTGCAGCCACTGCAACAGTAGAATCGAAGAAGGAAAATGGACCGATTCATTTTTACCGGAAGATGAAATAATTTATCGTGCTTTAGAGCGAAACATTAAAATCAATAATCTTGTTGAAAATGAAATTATCAATCTTGAAATCGACCAGATAAAAGGAACAATAGCCAATTGTTATGTGGAAGTTGTTGGAGAAGTTTACGGAGTTCAGCTTGATGAAACTCATGACACTTCAGTAAGAATAATGAAAACAGTTTGTCCAACATGCAGTAAACTTCAGGCAGGCTATTACGAATCGGTTGTTCAGTTTAGAGCAGACAACAGAGATATAAAAGCAGAAGAATATGATAAAGCTGATGAAGTTGTTAAAAGAACTTTAAATAAGCAAAGCAAAAGCGACAAGCTTGCTTACTGCCCACAAATAGCTAAACTAAAAGAGGGTTACGATTATTATATCGGATCATTAAAATCCGGCAGAAAAGTAGCTGAAAGCTTAAAAGAAGAATTTGGAGGAATTATTAAAGAATCTCCAAGACTTATCAGTGAAGACAAATCTACTGGAAAAGGTCTTTATAGAATTTGGATTTCAATTAGAATTCCGGAATTTGAAATAAATGATTTTATCAAATATGAGGGCAAAATACTGCAGGTAAAAGATATTGATAAAAATAGAGTTGTTGGAATAGATATCACTGACCATAAAAGACATGCAATACCTTTAAAAGAAAGTGAAGATATAACACTTCTTAAAAAGGCTGATGAAATTGAAACAACAACAATAATATCAAAATCCCCAAGCAACATTCAAATTCTAGACCCTGCAGATTATTCTGCTGTTGATTTGGATATGATGGATGAATTTAAAGATTCCAATATTGGTGACGAAGTTAAAATTATTAAAATTAACAATTACATTTATTTGATTAAGTGATTAAGATGAGCATTGAAGAAAAAATTCAATTAATTGAAAAAGGAACATTAGAAGTTATAGATACTGAAGAATTAAAAGAAGTTCTTAAAAAAGAACAACCTATAGCTTACACAGGATATGAACCTTCAGGTAAAATTCATTTAGGCCATGCAGTAACAGTACAAAAACTTAAAACCCTTCAAAAATTAGGTTTTAAAATTAAAATACTTCTTGCAGATTTCCATGCTTTTTTAAATGGAAAAGGAAGCATTGAAGAAATTGCTGAAACTGCAGAGTACAACATGAAATGTTTCAAAGCATTAGGTTTAGATGAAACTACTGAATTCATATTAGGTTCAAGTTTCCAATTAAACGAAGATTATGCATCTAAAGTTTATAAATTAGCTACCCTGACTACTTTGAAAAGAGCTAGAAGAAGTATGGATCAAGTAAGCCGTCATGATGACAACCCGAAAGTGGCTAGTGTAGTTTATCCAATTATGCAAACTGTAGATATGGTTGCTTTAGATGTAGATGTTGCTCTTGGAGGAATGGAGCAAAGGAAAATTCAAATGCTCGCACGTGAAAACTTAGAGAAAATTGATGAAAAAGTTCCTGTCTGTATCCACACTCCATTGTTACATGGTCTTGACGGAGATGCTAAAATGTCTTCAAGTAAAGGAAATTACATTGCTGTTGACGATTCAGTTGAAGAAATTACTAAAAAAATCAAAAAAAGCTATTGTCCTCAGGGAGAAACTGAAGGAAATCCGATGATTGAAATAGCTGAAACATTCATATATCCAAACCAGGAAACTTTACTTATTAAAAGACCTGAAAAATTCGGAGGAGACATTGAACTTACCCATGAACAGTTAATTAATGATTTCTCAAATGGAGACTTACATCCAATGGATTTGAAAAACGGAATTAAAGATTTCTTAATTGAACACTTTGCTCCTGTAAGAGAATATATGGAGGAATAAACATGGATGAAAAACAGGAATTTGAAATGGGTTTACCTAATGGTGTAGGAGAACAGATGCTTGCTCATACTATCGAAAAGTTCGATGTAAAATTAGAACATACTGAATTCGGACCTAAACTTATAGGAACTTATGAAGAACTTGAAAAAGCTAAAGTTTTCTTATACGAAGCTATTGAAGCCAGATTAAATCAATTAGAAGGTAAAAAATAAAATTTACCTTTTAATTAAAATTTAATTAAAAAAATATAAATAAAATTTTATTTTATAAAAGCCAAATAAAAGCACATAATTAATAAAACTCTCATTTTTCAAATAAAAGAAAAATAATCTACTAATTTTAACTATTTTTAATAAACACCTGCTCTAATTAAAATATATTAATTTTAAAACAAATAATTTCATTTAATTTAAAAACAAATCCAATATATTAAATTAAATTAAAAAATCAAGCCAATTAATTTATATACTTTTAATGATTATTATTAACCATCTGAGGTGATACTATGAAAAGGTATACAAAAATGGAGTACGAAAATCCTGATGAAATGACCTTTGGATTTTCAAAACATCCTGTTAAAACAAAAAATGGATTAGAAATCGGAGCAGGTTATGTTAATCCGATAATCAAAGTTGCTCCAAAAGAAGGAACTGAAAATTCAAAAGACACCATGGTATCAGAATGTAGAAATATTGCAATAAGTGCCTGTCAAAGAGCAGTGAATATTGGACTGCCTTCATTTATCTTAGAACAGGAACATATTGCACAACAAACTGCAAATCCTGATTGGGCAGGAGAGTGTACTCAGGCACAAGTAGAAGTTCTTGAAAAATTTCAAGACGAATATGGAATTAAAACTGCACTTAAAGCTACTCCTGCAGATATCAGAGATGAAGCAAAAGGAGAAAATTATAGAACTTCCTCCCAGTATCAGCAAGTAATGGAAAGTATAGAACAATGCTGTGAAAATGGAGCATCAATAATCTGCATTGAAACAACAGGAGGAAAATCTGTTTCAGATTACGGAATATCCCGAGGAGACCCAAGAGCAATATTATTTGGAATTGGAGTTTTAGGCAGCATAGATATGGAATTCATGTGGACAGAAATTGTAAAAATCTGCAGCAAACACAATGTAATTCCAGGAGGAGACACTAACTGTTCACAATCAAATACTGCAATGTTTCTAGCAGGAGGATTGTTAGATAAAGACTGTTCCCATACATTAGCAGCAATAGCCAGAGCTATTGGAGCATGTAACAGTTTGGTTGCTGTAGAATGTGGTGCAAAAGGACCTCTTAAAGACTGCGGTTATGAAAACCCTATTGTAAAATCAATAAGTGGAGTTCCTATTGCAACAGAAGGTAAAAATGCTGTTTGTGCACACTCTGATTTAATGGGAAATTTAATAGCTGGAATAACTGACTGCTGGAGTAATGAATCGGTTTATCATAGAGAAGAAATGGGTGGAACAACACCTGAAGTCTGGTTACAAGCAACAGGATACGAAGCTGCATTAATGAATACTGCTATTGAAACCGGAAATGATAAAATATTAAGAGACCTGTATACATTAGCAGACAAATACAGAGACCCTCAAGCATTAATTCTTGCATATGACAATGCACATAGAATTGGCCGTGCTATTGTAGAATATGGTGATGACCCATATCAAAGAAGCATAGCAGGAGCTCTTGAAGCTGGCACCATTATAAGAGAAGCTGTTGAAGACAAAAAAATGCAATTAACCAGATTCGAACAGGACAGCCTTGATGGAGCTATGAAAATCTATGAGAAATTACCTGAAGATTCCGGCAAATTTATCAAACAATCATCCAAACGATACGGACGTAAAGTAGAGGACTTTGATCCTAAAAATTATGAATTATAATAAAAAGAAGGGATTGAAATGACTTATAAAGATTTAGAAAATAAAATAAATCAAAATAAGATAGCTATTAGATACAATATAGTTGTAGAAGGTGCAGCTATAAAACCTGAAGAATATCCTGAAGTAAAAGAAGGATTTCCAACAGAAGAACCCTTTAAATCAATAGCTTTAGGAGTGCTCTATGAAGATAAAGCAAAAGTATTAAGCGATGTTAAAGAATCTCTTGAAAATGAGATTTCACCATTGGACATCATAAACAAAGGACTTATGAAAGGTATTGATGCAGTGAGCTTACTTTATACAAAAGGAGTTTATTTCTTACCTGATTTAATGCTTGCAGGAGATGCAATGATGGAAAGTGTAAAAGAATGTGAAAAAGTTCTTGGACACAAAAGTGAAACAAAAGGAACTGTTGTTTGTTTTGTTGCTGAAGGAGATCCACATGACATCGGTAAAAACTTAATCTTGATGTTTTTAAGAGCCGGAGGATATGAAGCTATCGATTTAGGAAGAGATGTTCCTACCGAGAAAGTTGTTGAAGCTGTTAAAAAGTATCATCCATTATTTATGACCGGTACTGCACTTATGACAACTACAATGACTGCATTTCCAAAAGTTGTAGATGCTCTTGAAAAAGAAGGTCTTGAAGTGCCTGCAATAGGCTGTGGTGGAGGAGCTGTAAGAAAAGACTATGTTGAAAGTATGCCTATGACAGTATACGGCGTAGAAGCTTACCACACACCAAAATTAGCTGATGCAATCCTGAAAAACCATAAAACATGGGAAGATTTAAGAAAAGAGTACAGCGACATTGTAGGGGAATTCGTACCGGAATATTCAAACTAGATAACCATGGCAGAACATTATGCAATAGCTATAGATATTGGAACTAGCGGCATTAGAGCTCAAAGCTACAATCTAACTACCCATAAAACAATATCTACAGCTATAACTTTAAGACATCCATTGCCTGGAGCTAATGTAGTAGATCATCTTCACTTTGCATTAAATATAGGTCGCGAAACTGCCCATAACATTCTTATAACTACAATAAACAGAGTTATAGCTAATTTAAATATTGATTTAAATAAAGTAGAAAGATTGGCAGTTTGCGGAAATCCAATACAGTTATCCTTATTTAACAATATTGAAATAAGAGATTTGGCTTTTTGGGGAGAAAATGCTTTAAAAGAAAAAAATATAACTCCTCCGTCCAGACGTGGAAAAATATTAAATCCTCAAGCAATCGGTTTAGATATTAATCCTGATGCTAAGATTTACATTCCTCCAGCCATTAAACATGAAATTGGAGCAGATGCATTAGCTATGCTTTACAAATCCAAAGCTTTAGAAAAAGATGAATATTCACTTATTATAGATTTTGGAACAAATGCTGAAATGGCCCTGATTGCAGACGGAGAAATTTATACTGCATCGGCTGCTGCAGGACCTGCTATTGAAGGGCAAAATATTGAAAAAGGCAGGCTAGCTTCTCCAGGAGTAATCTGCGATATTAATGAAGAGGAAATGTTCTGGAGAATGAAAATTCTTAATGACAATTTAATAGTTGAAGACGGAGATTTAATTGATCCTGTTAATGGAAATGTCATTAAAAAATCAGACATACAAGCAAAAGGAATTACAGGAACCGGTGTAATAGCTGCATTTAGTTTAGGTAGTGATGATAAAATCATAAAAGACGGCAAAATTAAAGATACAATTTATCTGCAGGATGATGTTTATCTCAAAGAAAAAGATATTTCAAATATTGGAAAGGCATTAGGTGCTTTTAGAGCAGGACAGTTAACACTAGCTGAAAGTGCAGATATCCTTTTAGATGAAATTGAAAGTGTATATATGGCCGGAGCTTCCGGATTTTATGTTGATGCTAAAAAATCATTAAACATAGGACAAATTCCACCAGGCCCCCAACAAGTTTATCAAATTGGAAATACATCATTAGCTATGGCTAAAGATATTGTATTAAACCCCGAATTATTAGATGAATTGCAGAAATTGGCTGATAAAATTGAAAGCAATCATATAATGCTTGCTACTTCTGAAATATTTGAAAAAATATATTCCCTGGAACTGGCTATTTATGAACAAGGAATGCCATTTTGGATGTATAATCAATGGCTGCAAAAATACGGCATTCAGGAAATCCCAAATATTGAAACAGAACCTGAAATAACTAAATTATACCCAAGAGATATTGCAGATTTAGGAGAAAATGATTTAAACACAGTTGATATTGAAAATATATTATCTGCAAAATTTGACAGATGTATTTACTGTATGGACTGTGTTAATTCATGTCCTGAAAATGCTCTGTCTTTTGAGAAAGATGAATTTAAATTAAGAACAGACTTATGTTCAGGCCTTGGCTGTTTAAGGTGTGCTGGGAATTGCAAAGAACATGCTTTTAAATATGAAGAATTTTACAAAGATATATAGTGATTAATATGAATCTAAAAGAAAATCTTGAAAATGCACTTTCAGGTGAAGATGTGGAAGTTAAACCTGTTATAAGTGTAACACAAGCAGGAATTATCGAAGCAATGGAACAGACTAATGCTTCCTGGCCGGAAGCACATACAAATCCTGAGCAAATGGCAATTTTAGGAAGTTCCCTACATGAACTTGCAGGCCTTGAATGTGCAAGAATACCTTTTGGACTTACAGTTGAAGCACAATCTATGGGGGCTGAAGTAAATCTCGGAAACAATGAACGAACTCCTGAAGTAACTGGAACTCCTTTTGAATCTGCAGATGATATTGAAGCACCAGATGATTTTTTAGAAAATGGGCGTATTCCAGTAGTTCTTGAAGCTATTGATATTTTAAAAGAAAAATATGAAGATTTGCCGATAATCGTTGGAATTACCGGACCATTTACATTAACAGGACATTTGCTTGGAATTGAAAATGTCGTAAGATATATGAAAACTGATCCTGATGAAATAGAAATAGCTATGGAAAACTGTCTTGATGCAAGTATGGATTACATTGAAGCAATTCAGGAACATGATGCAGATGTTATTTGTGTAAACGAACCTACAGCATCCCCAGAATTAATTGACCCTCTTCAATTTAAATCAATGATTAAACCTAATCTTGAAGATTTGGCGGATTTTATTGATGTGCAAAAAGTATTGCATATCTGCGGGTCAACACAACCTATTATAAGTGACATGTCCTCTGTTGGCTTTGACGGAATAAGTATTGAAGAAGCCGTTGACATTCCAAAAGCCAAGGAAAGCATCGAAGATGAATGTGTCATTGTAGGAAACATCTCAACATCCAAAACATTATTGAGCGGAACACCTGAAGATGTAAAAGAAGATGTAAAAAAAGTTTTAAGTGAAGATATTGATATTATAGCTCCAAGTTGTGGATTAGCTCCAAAAACACCACTAGCTAATGTTAAAGCACTAGTTGAAGCTAGAAATGAATATTTTAATATTTAAATATTAAATGAAACAATAATTGTAGCTATTGAAGAATCATCACCATAACTATACTTATTTTTTAAATATTCGTCAGATTTAGTTGACGGACTTGATGAAACAACACCATCTAACTTAAAAGGATCCAATTCCGGAAATGGAACGGGAGGTAAAACAAAATATTCATTGCCTTTTTCCAAATTGTAATTATTTAATACATCTTTAAAAATTACAAAATCATCACTTAAAAACATGATATCTTCATCATCCCTAAATTTTTTCTTATCTTCAGGATCAAAAACATCATGACCCAATATTTCTCCGTCAAATGTCAGTAAAACAGTGGGAGTTGGGGGAACTCTGAAATATCCTTTTTTAAAAATTACAAAACATACATCCCTTTTGAAACATTCCTGAACTCCTTCATTGAATACCGGAACTATGTCCTTTGAGCGCTGTGCTTCCATATCAATTATCTTTAAAATATCATCATTGGAAAGTTGCCTTACTTCCAAAACACCATCCAAACCACTTATTACATTTACTACATTGTTTAAGACTTCACACATACTATCACCTAATACAATCAGGACAAATACCCATATACGGAGCTACAGCTTTTTTAATATCTGTTGATACTTTATTTACTCCAGTACTTGCATCAATTATTTCATGATTGAAATTGCTGATTAAATCCAAATAATTAGCTTTGACTTTACTTAAAAATTCCTCATTTTCAAATTCGTCTTCTTTAGAGCATCGATTTATAGAAGTTTTAACATCCACATCTAAAAGTAAAACCAGATCAGGTTCTTTAGCATATTTATTAATCTGTTCAATCCATTCTGCAGGTTCCTGATAAGCTAAACTAGAAATAAAAGAGCGGTCACTTAAAATAACCTTAGAATCATCATTAAGTTTATCCATAATAAGCATCCTGTCTGCTGCAAATAGTAGACCTAATGTTTTTTGAATTCTGTCAGTTGTTGCATCAGGCCTTTGCAGTATTTTTCTAATTAACTTACCGACTTCAGAATCTGTCGGTTCCACAACTGTTTCAACATCAAAACCATTCTGTTCCAGCCAATCTTTTAACAGGTTAATCTGAGTAGATTTACCTGCACCATCAATTCCCTCAAAAACAATGTACATAATTTTAAATTTGAATTAAACTATATTAAACTTTAACTATTTTTTCAATGTTTCATTAAAACAAAAAGCAAAACATCTATTTAATAAACACCTATTTTACATATAAATGACCTATGAAAATCCCCACAAACACAAACTATAATTTTATTAAGCATTATTTATAAAAAATGATACAATATGATACAAATAAATGATAAAAAATATATACTCACTTATTTAATAGGGTTTATATTGCTTGCAACTTTTTTATTTTCATGTAACACCCATAATCATCCGAAAGCACAGATAATATTAAGTATTTTAACTGTAATAGGTGGAATAATTTGTATAAGATATTCTATAAAAAATAAAGATGCATTACACAAAACAGCTTTTTTAATAATCATCATATTTGGATTACTAACAGTATTTGCTTCACCACTTCTTGTAGCCCCCGATGAAGTAGAACATTTTGCAAGATCTGATTTAACCTCAGAAGGAGGACTTATACAAATTACCATGAAAATCAGGGATATTTCATAAACAACTATTTTTATCAGATGACATGTTCTCAAGGTAGTACCCTACTAGACAATACTTCCTTTATGCATCAAGATATTACGCACGGCAAAACATTTTTTACATCAGTATTTTCTCAAAATCTATTTTATGTCTATTTAGCTCAAGGATTTGGGATATTTATTGCAAAAATGTTGGAATTACCAGCAATATTCGCATTATGGTTAGGTAGACTTTGTAACTTATTATTATACTCCGGAATTGTATATTTTGCAATTAAAAAGACACCTGCTTTTAAAAAAGAGTTACTTGTATTATCATGTCTTCCAATAGCTGTTTTTCAAGCAGCATCAATGAGCAGTGATGGAATTATTTTTGCTCTGGCAATATTAAATATTTCTTACTTCATACAGATGTATAAATCAGAAATAATCCCAAATAAAAATATAATCATTTATTTGGCAACAGGAGTATTAATTGGACTTATTAAATTTCCATATATCTTTTTATTACTAATGTTATTTTTAATACCTGCAAACAAATTTAAAACAAAAAAAATAGCTATTATATCTAAAATGACAGCTTTACTCTTAATAGTCATAGCTGGAGCATATAGTAATTTTTATGCTTCAAAAGAATTGTTAAAAGGTGGAAGAATAGACTATTACATCCAAAATAATGTTAACCCAACCAATCAAATAAATTATATAATTCACAACCCTACATCCGCAGTTATAACCTTTGTAAAATCATTAATCTTTTTACCATACTTGATTTTTATTAAAGATTGTTCTTTTTTCCATTTAATACTATTCCCAAGGCTAGATATATACAATGCATTGTGTTTAATCTTCTTTATTGTATTTTTATTCTTATCTGAAGATTTAAAAATGGCTAAAAGGAAAAAATTAGAATTGATAATATTATTTTTAATAATTTATACAAGCATATTTTTTATTCAATATTTAAGTTGGACTCCAGTAGGTTATGATGGTATCTTAGGCGTTGGAGCCCGTTACTTCATTCCAATATTAGCAATACTGCCATTAGTATTTGGACATAAGTCTAACAGTGAAAAATTAACAAAATATTTCATAGTATTTACAACAATATTCTTATCTGGAATGTTACTTATAATAATTGCAGGATTTTATTAAAAGAATAATGCATGAGCCCATTTCTTCTTAAATTTCTTATTTTTTCTTTTACTTGATTTATATTATTATTTTGAATTTAAACTACATCTTATCTTTTTAAAATAACCAATATATACAATAAAAACTAAACAGTAAGTTACAACCCCAACAATGCATTATCAGCTATCTTTTAAAATTTATTTATATTACAAAAAACATATTTTTAAATGATTAAATCTTAGGGTGTAATAATAAAATGGTTTTATCAGAATTATTAGCTCCAGCTGGATCTTATGATGTGCTTGTAATTGCAGTTAATGCAGGTGCTGATGCTGTTTATATAGCTGGACAACAATACGGAGCAAGAGCATTTGCTAAAAACTTCACAATGGAAGAGATAGAAAAAGCTGTCGAATATGCTCATTTAAATGGAGTTAAAGTCCATGTTACTGTAAATACATTAATAAACAATTTTGAAATAGCTGATGTAATGAACTACCTGTTTAAATTATATCAAATAGGAATAGATGCAGTTATTGTTCAGGATTTTGGAATATGCTGGCTTTTAAAAACTCTGATTCCTGATTTGGAAGTTCATGGATCAACACAGATGGCATTGAGCAATTACAGTTCCATAAAATGGGCTGCTAAAAACAATATTAAAAGAGTTGTTCTTCCACGTGAAATTAATGTAAAACAGATAGCTAAAACACATGAACAGCTAAAAAAAGACAATATCAATATGGAAATTGAAGTATTCGGACATGGAGCTTTATGCTATAGTGTCTCCGGAAACTGTTATATGTCTTCATACAACAGCGGACGCAGCGGAAACAGGGGCGCATGTGCACAGCCATGCAGACGAGAATACCGTTTAAAATACAGAGGATACAATATCGGGAACGGATATCTTTTATCAACCCATGATCTGGCTACATACAATAATCTGGACGCAATTTCAGATGCTGGAGTAACTTCATTAAAATTAGAAGGCCGTATGAAATCCGGAGACTATATAGGAACCATCGTAAACAGCTACCGCAATATATTGGACGGAAATACCGGAGATTATGCCAAAAATTTACATCTTGTATTCAACAGGAAATTTACAAACGGATACATAATGGGAGATAAACCCGGTGAAGTAATGGGCAGAGGCAGTTCAGGCCACGAAGGTTTATACATAGGAGACATTGTAAAAATAGATGGAACTGAAGTTACAATTGAAATCAAAAATAAAGACAATTACATCACACTAAAAAAAGGTGACGGAATAGCTTTTAAATACAACGGCAAAATCAAAGGAATTTATTTAGAAGACATTGTTAAACAGGACGAAAATGAAATTGTAATTAATACAACACGTTTGGTTAAGGAAGGCACAGAGGTATTTATCAGTTTTTCCAAGTCAATTCATGAAAATCTTAAAAAATTCCAAAAAGAAGTCATTAAAAACCATATCCCACTTTCATTAACCCTAAGCTGGAATGAAGACTTAACAGGATTTGTTAATGTTGAATATTATTTAGATGACGAATTAATCAATTTCAGACATAAAGTCATAGGCAAATTTGAAAAAGCTAAAAACAAACCTATTACAAAAGAAAAAATTGAAAAGCAGTTATCAAAAACCGGAGGAACACCATTCTACATAGATGAAATCAAATTCCACAATATGCCGGACAGTTTATTTATTCCAATCAGTGAACTTAACCAGATTAGAAGGGAATTTCTATCTCAAGCACAGGACCTTCTGTTAAATCACTACACTCCAACCAAAAAGTCTGTTAAAGCTACAAGGAAAAAACTGAACAAATTTTATGAAGATTATGAATCTTTCAATAACCTCAGCAAAAAGAAAAATCCTAAAATATCATTATTTATTGATAACTTAAACCAGTTAAAATCAATTTCAGGATTTGACCTTAAACGGATTTACTTTGATGGAAACTGTTTATACAATAACCCTGAAGATTATTATGAAAATATTCCAAAGCTTTTAGAAGAAGCCAGTCTTATGACTCCTGATGCAGAACTTGTTTGGGTATTGTCCTCATTCATCAATGAAAAAGAAGCATCCAAATGCAATGAAATAGTTAAAGAACTTGAATCAAAAGGAATTATTATTTCAGTTATGGGAGATTTCCCGGGAATGTGTGAGATTTTTGACTGTCCTATTTATGGAAACCATAATCTGAATGTTTGGAACTCATTTACAGTTAAAAATCTTAAAGAAGCAGGATTCAATGGTTTAATTTTATCTTCAGAACTTTCAGGTAATGAAATTAAGCATCTGATTTCTAAAAATAACACCGAAGACATTGATTTGGAACTGATTGTAAACGGAAATTTAGAGGTTATTGTAAGTAAGGATGATTTCAGTAACTTAAATGACGGTAAAGATTTCATAATACATAACAATGCGGATTATGCCATTTTAGAAGATAAAAAAAGGAAAAAATTCAAGTACAAAGTATTATTTGACTATAATAAACAAAGCCACATTATAAACAAAGACTGTCTATGTTTAATTGAAGAAATGAACGAAATTAAACACTTAGGTCTTGATTCCATAATCCTGGATTGCAGATATTCCAATGAAAAGTACACAACAAACATATTATCCATTTACAATGATTCCCTGAAAGACAGAGATGATGAAGAGCTTTCCAAATACAAATATCAGATAATGGATTTCTCACAGTCATATATCAACAAGGGAAATTATATTGAAGGCAGATTACACGAGGACAAACATGAGAATTCCTGAATTACTTGCACCTGTAGGTTCCATGGACCACCTTAAAGTAGCCATTAATGCAGGAGCCAGTTCGATATATTTATCTGGAAAAGAATATGGTGCCCGCAGGTTTGCTGAAAATTTTACTTTAAATGAAATATCCGAAGCAGTTAACACTGCTCATCTGCACAATGTCAAGGTTTATGTAACTGTAAATACATTAATTAAAGAAGATGAACTTCAAGACGTGATGAATTATTTGTCTAATCTATATTCAATAGGTGTAGATGCAGTTTTAGTTCAGGATTTAGGTCTGGTTGAGCTGATAAACAAACACCTGCCAAAACTAAAAGTTCACGGTTCCACACAGATGACTGCAGAAAACCAGCTGAAATTAGATTATCTTGAAAGCAAAGGAATTAAAAGAATAGTTCTCCCCCGTGAAATGAGAAAAGATGAAATTAAAAATTTGAAAACAAATATGGAACTTGAAATATTTGTTCATGGAGCACTATGCTACTCCTATTCAGGACAATGCCTAATGAGCAGTTTTAAAGGAGGGCGAAGCGGAAACAGAGGAAGTTGTGCACAGCCTTGCCGTCAAAAATACAAATTATCCTGTTTGAACAGTGAAGATTATTACCTCTCACCTAAAGATTTGTCATTATACGATCATTTAAAAGAAATTGCAGAGCTAAACATCAGCTGCATCAAAATAGAAGGGAGAATGAGAAGCAAAGAATATTTGGCTATTGCAGTGAGCAATTATAGAAAAGCCTTAAACAAATTGAAAAGCAATAAAAGCAGCAAAAGCGAAGAAATAAACCTTGTATTTAACAGAGGATTTAGTGAAGGGCAATTTAACTATTCCTCTTCAAGAAGTATCCGTTCAGGACATACCGGTTTAAAATTAGGTAAAGTCTACAATAGTGAAAACAACCAGATAGTCATAAGATTAGATGATGGCCTAAAAACAATTCCCCAAAAAGGTGACGGATTATTATTAATAAAAGCAAAAGATGATTATGGATTTGAAATTTCACAAAATCCTCTTTTAACAACATTCAACCATTATAAAAAAGGCAGAAATAAAGAAATTAAAGACATTAACAGAAAAGACAGAGTTTTAATCATTAAAAAAGTAAAGCAGAATAAAAAACACCATTTCAATTTAAACGATTCAACAGCATATCTTACAAAAAGAAACAGATTAACTTCAAAAGTTAAAGAGATTGAAAATAAGGGCAGCAGTTTTATCAAATCCAAATTAATACTTACATTTTCAATTAAAAACAAATATCCTCACTTGAAAGGCAGGTTAACTCTTGCAAATAAAAAAGAAATTGAATGTGAAGTTAAAGGAGAAGTTCCCTTTGAAAAGCCTCTTAAAAGAAGTGTAGATACAAAAACAATAAAAAAACAGTTACTGAAAGTTGACAAATACCCATTTGACATTGTTGGAGTCAATATTAACTATGACGGAACATTATTTATCCCAATAAGTGAAATCAATAAAATCAGAAGGGAACTTTTCAAAAAATTAGAAAAAGAAGTGTATTCCTTATACTCCAATAAAAAGGTAAAAATAAATCTTGAAAATGAAGGCAATGCCCTAAAAATTGACCAATACAGTTTATCCTATTATACAAATAACCTAACTGATTTAGATAAAATAAATAATGTAAAAAGGGTTTATTTGGAGATACCTCCTGAAGATCCATCAGTAATAAATCAAAGCAGGGAAGAATATAATATAAATTATATGGTCAGCTATCTGCAAAAGGCTATTGACATTTCCAGAAACCGAGACTATGAATTAATCTGGAAATGGCCGGACATTGCTCATGACAATTTAATAAAAGTTTTAGGAAAAGTAAGAGGCATATTAAACAAACTGCACTACCCTATTGAAATAATGTCTCCCGATTTTACAGGCCAATACGGACCATACTCCATGAACGTGACAAATACACAAACAATAAAGAGTCTTGAAAACTACAAAATAATTACATTGTCACCGGAACTGAAAAAAGAAGATTTAAAAAATATTTTAGACAATTGTAGTGACAATTCCAAATTGGAAATTATTGTTCAGGGATCTGTTGAGCTAATGAAAAGCAGAAACAGATTATTTACCAAAAAAGAATCTAAAAAGTTAAAGAACAACACAGACGACATCTTCCTGATTGATAAGAAAAACAAAAGATATCATATTCATAAAAGCTTATCTAATGAAGAAATTATAATTTCAAATAGCGAAGATATTTCACTTTTAAATGACATTACCTACTTAAAATCAATAGGGCTTGTTAATTTTGCTATTGACGGTCGATGGAGAGATGAAAACTATTTAAATAAAATACAGGAATATAACACAGCTATTGACAAATAAAAAATAATACTTCCCAAATGCTCTAGGGAATTTTGGATATATATTTAAATAAAAATGTATAGAAAAAAGGGTTTGGTTAAAATGCAAGGAGAGAAAGTAACATTGCAAAACATAAAAGGTATTGGAGATAAAATCTCTGAAAAAATATTAAATAGTGTTGGAGGAGAAGAAAATCTTCAAAAAATAGTTGAAAATGTGGATGTTGAAAAAATAGCAAATATTGATGGAATCAGCCAAAGGAAAGCTATTGAAATAATGAACCAGCTATTAAATAATCCTACATATGAGTTTATTAAAAGCGACAGGGCAATGGAGATTTATGAAGACATCATAAACAAAATATTAGCATATTCAAACACTTCATATTCAAAAAATAGGATTTTGCTGCTTTCCCCTTCAAAAGATATTGAAAAAATAGAAAAACAAATCCATTTTGTGATGGATGCAAAAAAACAGGTTTCACAGCTTCCAATAATCAAGTTAAGAGGATTGATGAAAAACTTAAAGGAAGTTGAAAATCCGAAAGCCGAATATGATGCAAGTAAAGTTATTTTAGTGGAAACAGAAGAAGACAATTCATATCTTACTGATTTAGGTCTGAATCAGTATTATCCAATAATTACAGCCACTGATTCCCCGTTACTGCAGGAGGAATTAATGAATTATGACCTTATCTTTTATGTATATTCACAGGGAATACTTGATTTTGAAGGAATGCCAAACCTTGTAATGATTAATATTGAAGAAAATGATTATGAAATAGTTCCTGAAAAAATAATAAACTTCTTTACACATAACCAGGATCTTTTTAACAGAGTTTATGAAATACAAAAAATCAGAGGCCAGGAAACAATTTTGGGAGAAATTATCCCAATTATTGATGAACTTAATGTTATTGATAAAAGAGAAGTGGACATTGAAGAATTAGTCAATTCTTTAAAAAAGGATATGGATGAAGAATTAGAAAATGCCATACAAAATGTTGATCTTGAAGGAGATGAGATTCTCAACCTATTAAACAAGAACCTCCCTCCAAAGATTAATAAAATATTTGATGAAATTATAAATGAAAGGAAGAAAATCATCAGAGAAAAAACAGGATTTGATTTTGATCCGTATCTTAGAAAATACCCTATTGAAATTGACGACAGTGAAATCCAAAGAATTCAATTGGAACAGTCCTCCAAAAAAGAAAATGATATTTTTGATGTTAAGAAAAGTGCAGCTATCGAATTGAACTCCATAAAAGAACAGGCAATCAAAGAAGTTGAAGATGTAATTAAATTTGACTATGAATTTAGTTTAGGCAGCTTTGCATATGAATATGATTTAAATGCCCCTGAATTTGGCGATGAAATAAATTTAAAAGAGGCACTGCACCTGGAACTGGCCCTTAGAAAAGATGATAAAAACACACAGACAATTGATTACAAACTTACAAATGACGAAAACATAGCCCTACTTACCGGGGCAAACAGCGGAGGTAAAACAACCCTTCTTGAAACACTAACCCAAATTTCCATAATGGCACAAATGGGACTTCCAGTAAGTGCCGGTGAAGCTAAAATCAAATTGTTTGATGAAATATATCATTTTTCAAAGAAAAGATCACTGGATGCCGGGGCTTTTGAATCCTTTTTAAATGTATTTATTCCAATTGTAACAACAGACAGTGAAAAATTAGTATTGCTTGACGAACTTGAAGGAATAACAGAACTGGAAGCTGCAGTTAAAATTATTTCAACATTTATAGATATGATTAAAGAATCCAATTCCTACGGAATAATTGTAACACATATGGCCAGGGAACTGATGAATTACACAGATATTCGTGTAGACGGTATTGAAGCAAAAGGATTAGATGAAAATTATAATCTGATAGTTGACAGAACTCCAAAAATGAACTTCCTTGCAAAAAGTACCCCCGAACTTATCTTAAAAAGGATTTATGAAAAATCAGACGATAATCTAAAACAGGTATATGCAAGAATATTGGAGAAATTTTAAGATATTAATATATAGAAGTTTTAACTAATTACAAAAATATGAAAATAATTTCCAACACAAAAAATGATTCTATAAAAAGGGTAGAAGAAATATATAAAGTTCTTAAAAAAAATGATTTCGGTTACCTTATCGAAGAAAATACCTTTTTTAAGAATTTTCCTTTTTTAAAAGATACTAAAAGAGGCAAATATAAAGAATTACCTGATGAATCTATTCCAAAAAGAATAAAAGATGTGCTGGAAGAATTAGGACCAACATATATTAAATTAGGTCAGATGTTAAGTACCAGACCTGATTTAATTGGAGTGGAAATAGCAAAGGAACTGGAATCCTTAAGAGACAACACTCCCACCACACCATTTAATGAAATAAAAGAAGTTATTGAAAAAGAACTTGGAAAGCCAATAAATGAAATCTACAAAGAAATTGACGAAAAGCCTTTAGGTTCAGCTTCAATCGGGCAGGTCCATAAAGGAATACTTCTTGAAAACAACAAAGAAGTAGCCATTAAAGTTCAAAAACCTCATGTTCGTGAAACTATTGAATCAGATTTAAAGATTATGAAATTTTTATCTGATAAAATCGGAAAATACATAAACCAGACTAAAGTTTATAATATTCCATCTATTTTAACAGAATTTGAACGCTCAATATTCAAAGAAATTGATTACCATGAAGAACTAATCAATATGAAAAATTTGGCGCATAATTTCAGAGCCGTGCACTACATCCATATACCTGCTGCTTATTCGGAGTACTGCAGTGAAAAAATCATTACAATGGAATTAATAAAAGGAAAAGAAGTTTCTGAAGTAATGGTTCACGATTATCCGGAATATAATAAAAAATTAATTGCTAAAAGAGGAGTGAAATCTTATTTTAAACAAATAATGATTGACGGATTTTTCCATGCCGACCCCCATCCTGGAAATATGATGATAATGGAAAACAATGTCTTATGTTACATTGATGAAGGAATGATGGGTATTTTAGATGATGATTTCAGAGAAGAACTTGCAGAGTTAATATTATTGCTATTAAGCAGAAATGTAGACAATATTATCAACCAGCTAATTTACATGGACATATTAACACCTGCACAAAACACTCCTGAATTAAAAGCCGATGTAAATGACATAATGAACAAATATTACGGTGCAGACCTGAAAGACATGCACGGAGGAGTACAGCAACTTCTAAAGGTAATGATTAAACATAACATCCAATTACCAAGAGAATTTGTAATGATTGGACGCGGAATGGCTTTAATTGAAGATACAGGAATGAAATTGGACCCTGAATTTAATGCCGTGACTGAACTGAAAAAATTATCCAGAAAAATAATGTTTCAAAAATACAGCCCTAACAGATTAGCAAAAGTAAGCTCCAATTACATGCTGCAAATAGAACACTTAGCTAAAGATTTGCCAACAACACTTAACAATATGCTTTCAAAACTTGAAGAAGGTAATTTAAGCGTGAAACTTAAGCACGAATCAATCAGTGAAATCATGAACCAGCTGTCAATTTCACTTATTTTATCTGCACTAATTATCGGGTCATCACTGGCCATCATTTCAGATAAGGGACCTAAACTATTTGATGTTTCAATATTGGGACTGATAGGATTTGTATTCAGTGCAGCTTTAGGAATCTATTTAGTAATTCAATTTATGTTAAAAGAAAAATAACTTACACTAAAAAACCCTTTAACATCACATATTTCTTAATTTATCTTAATAGAAAGCTTAAATCTTTCAGTAAAAGCTTCATCAGAAACCTATGTATTTTACTGCATAGCCAATTATAAAAATGAAAATGTTTTTGGAGGAACATAGATAATATTATCGTGTTTTTCAATATTAGTTGTAGTATCTGAGATGATAATTCCATAATCTGCACCACAACTGTTGATTGCATGAGTGATTTGTTTTTTATCTTTTCTACCACGACCCACTTCAATAGTACAGGATTTTTAAAATCTCGCTGCAATATAAAATCAACATTTCGCTTCTTGTTTGCATCATAATACAATGTAAAACAATCATTTCCTCGTTGTGTGAAATTAAATAAGATTGATGCAACATGATTTTCTAGAAGTATTCCCTCATATTGCTTTATATCATTAATTATATTTCCAGAGTTTTCGGATAATGCATTTCTAATGCTACTTGTTGCAAAATAATATTTTTTGGTTTTTTTCATACGTTTCGATGATGTTCCATAAGCTTCAATAGAAAATATTAAATGTGTTTTTTCTAAAATGTCTAAAATATTTTTTACATTTGCTTGAGAAGTCTTTAAATATTTTGCCAAATTGTTTTGTGAAAGATTCCCTGCATTTTGTAGTGCCAGATATCTTAGTATCCTATTTGAATTCGTCTGATTTTCAAAAGTGAAATTTTTAATAGCAACCATATCAGTATTTACCACTTTTTCAATCATGCCCACAAGATTAGTAGAAAGTCTTCTAAAATTGATTTTACGAGCTAAAATTGGAAATCCCCCATATTTCAAATATTCATCCCAATCATTAAAATTATACTTAATATTATTAATTAAGTCCCTGTTCATTTCATTTTCATATTTTATGGCATTTTGTTCTTCACCATTTAAAATCAAGCTAACCAAAGAATTTCAAAGATTAATATTTGAGTAATCATATTTCAATCAGATGTTCATTATAATTTAGAGGTGTTACGACTCTTTTAAACATCCTTCTTGCAGCATCTGCATTATATTCTAAATTTAGAGCTGATGAACCTGTAAATACCATGAAAATTTTTTCTGAACGATCATAAATTATTTTACCTGACATTGACCAGTTCTTATCATATTGTGATTCATCAATTAATAGAAAAATTTCTTTATCCAATAATCTTAATTGAGTATTGAACTGATTATTAAGGTAAATATCAACTATTTCTCTTATATTGCAATCAACTATATTGTTTAAATCATCACAGGACAAATAAATTATTTGATCGGGCAATATGTGTTTTTCATTTAATAAATAATAATATGCTTGATAAAGCAGCGTTGTCTTTCCAACACCCCTAATTCCAGGCAACACTAAATCTATTTAACTCATTTCATCCTATAAACTCATCAATACTATTCTTGATTTCTTCAAATTCAAATCTATACTTTAATTTTTTACCATCCCTAATTAATTTATCTTTTAATACATATGGCATATTAGAGCTACTTTCATTTATGAAATTAAGTATCAATTGTGTTTTATCATCCATATTATATGCCCCTTAGAATACATTAATTAAAAAAATATTTGTTAACACATATATAACTACTTAACAAAATATTTTATTAATTAACTCATAACCAATAAAGAAATATATAAATTAAAAGAACCTAATCAAAATTAAAACCTTTGAAACTGTGACCGTGTGAAAAAACACAAAACTGATAGTAAAAAAAAGTTAAAAAGTCTTAAAAAAATTTAATTAATAAAATAAGATTATATAAAATCTGTTGCCACTATATACTATACAAAATATTTACTGCTTTTAATTACTATATTCACTAATTCCAGTGAGTTTTTCAATATCGGAATAACTCCAGTATGTGTTTTCCCAATGGAAATATATGTCCTTTCTTTTTTTGAAAATTCTAAATGGAACATTAGTATTGTCATAAATATGGACAATATCACAAATTTCAACTAATTCAGAAATCAAATCCAATGCCTTATAATATCTTGATTTGATTTTTTCTTCGGGAACGCCATGACCACCCATAGATTCCCTCATACTTACCCGAGCAATATTAATTTTATAACTGATGTTAAAACATATATGCATCTTAAAAAATATCCTTTTTCTTTAGCTTTTTTAAGCAATTTAAGATTCAATCAGTAGAAAGCACTGTTTCATGTGAAATCTTCACCCTTTTCAATCATTTCTTCCCTAAGCTCTTCAGTTTCACAGCAGCTTCCAAATCACTGCATAAACTTAACCTTTTAATATCGTCGGCATTAATATAAACACCAATAGTTCTGGCCATACGAGTTATAGTTTAGGAATCTTATAATTTAATAAATATTCAAATGTGCGACAGTATGAAAAAACATGAAAATGATTGGTTCAGAATAGTTAAAAAAACTTAAAAATATTTTTATAAAGATATTGCCAGTATACTATACAAAATATTTAGTACTTTTAGCTCTCAAATTATACTATACAACTAAGAAGTATATATATTTTTATTACTTTTATATTAGCCTCGTATTTCAAAAATTTTATTACTTGTTTTATATAGAAAGTATAATAAATAAAATCAATGAATGACAAACTATCAACAATTGAAAAAAAATAATCTATGAAAATGATAGATTATTTAGAATAGGGGCAAATTAAGAAAAAAAGCTTTTGTAGATTAAACAAAAACGTTTATATTATTTTAAAATTAAGTGATTATTATGACATCAGAAATAATGATATTAACTCCTAATGCAATTGCATTAGCAACAGATAGTGCAATAACTATTGATAATAGGAAAATTTATAATGGTGTGAATAAATTGTTCATGTTATCAAATGATCCCCCTATGGGAATTATGACATACAATGGAGCAAGATTTTTCAATATTCCTTTTGAAACAATTATAAAAGAATTTAGAAGTGAAATTAATGATAAAAATATTACTAAAACTATTGATTTTAAAGAAGAATTTGAAAAATATCTGCAAAAAATTCCTTCAAAATCCCCATATAAAGAATCTTTCGAAGACAAACTTATGAAATTCATTGATATTGTTTCAAATGAGTATGATACTTTTGGTAAAAATGATTTTTTTAATAGATTAATGAATGTTATGCTTCCACTTGATTCTATTAAAATAGTTCATGATAATATTCAATCCGAACACATTGAAAAAGCTAAAGTAGAATTTAAAAATTTATGTTCTCAATTTAAGTATGCTGATAAAGAAGAAGATTTTATTCAGCGTATTTTTAATTTGTTTATTTTCGAGATGTTTGTTAAATCATTTACTGGGGTAGTTTTATCAGGTTTTGATGAAGACCGATTATTTCCAATAGCCTATTCATTTAAAATATTTTATTTATATGATGGCAAGTTTATTTGGGATGATTTAAAGGATTATGATATACTTAAAAATAATATTGATGTAATTGTTGAAGTTTTTGCACAAGATGATGTTATAAAAACTTTTTTAACTGGTATTGACGATGAAACTAGATTCCACATTGTAAATTTTTTTAATGAAATTAATAATAATTATACTAATGAGTTAGTTAACTTAATCAATGCTAATGATAATATTGATGAAAATTCTAAAAATGAAATATTCAATGAAATAAACACATTTAACGCTAAAAATAAAGTATTACCTATTAAATTTAATAATTTTATAGACGAAGTAAAGGGAAAAAATTTGATACCAATTTTTAAGTCTATTGGTGCTTTACCCTTTGATGAATTAAGTAATCTTTGTGAATCATTAATTAAAGTAACCTCCCTTAAACGAAAAGTTCAACCAGATCTCGAAACTGTTGGAGGAGATGTTGATGTTGCAATAATTACTAAAGGCGATGGGTTTATTTGGACTAAACGAAAACATTATTTTAATGCAGATTTAAATCCTCAATTTTTCGATAGAAAAAATTTATAACATAAAATTTAAATTAAAATAATGATAAATTTATTAATGTAGTTCTAAGGTGATTTTTATGGAAAATATATTGAGGCCTAAAAACAGTATAATGGTTGAAAATGATATTCCTAGTGATTATGGAATAGTTAAAGCCAGAGAAGCATTGAATATTGTTCATGATGTTGATGAAGATTTGATTTTTGAGAAAAGGACTACTGAAGCATTAGAGCGTGTTGAAAGTAGAGGTGTTAAAGGAGTATCTGCAAGCCAATTTTTAAAAGAGTTGGACTCATGGTAGAATACATTGTTGATTGTGATGATAATTTTAAAAAAATAATTAGCAAATTGGATCAATCAATGAAAATTAAGGTCAAAAAACAAATTAAGAAAATTATTGAAAATCCTTTAGTTGGTAAACCTATGCGTAATGTCCGTAAAGGAACCAGAGAAGTTTATGTTAAACCTTATAGGTTATCTTATTATTTTAATAAGAATGAAAATTTGATTATCTTTTTAGATTTTTATCACAAAGATAAACAATGAGTATTTACTTTTTTTACACTATTTTTATAGTAAGTTTTATTTCATAATATTTCCAACATTATAAGAATAATAAGCACATTAAACCAGCACGTGGATATGTGCAAATTCTTCACAAAATTCTAAAAATTCTTTATAATCATTATTGCTTTTTAATGTTTCTCTATTACCAATAACAATCAATTTTTTCTTCGCACGCGTTAATGAAACATTAAGTCTTCGTAAGTCCTTTAAAAAACCAATGTCCCCATTATCATTACTTCGTACTAGAGATATTATTATAATGTCCTTTTCTCCACCTTGAAATCCATCTACTGATTTAACATCCACAATTGTTTTTTTGTTGATTAATCGAACTTGATTTTTATAGGGAGAGATTACTCCAATATCTTTTGGTTTGATTCCGTTATCAAGACAAATTTTAATAATATCTAAAGCTATTTCGCTTTCTAATTTATTTATGTAGGAATGCGAATAATCTAAAGAGCTCTCTTTGTTATTTTCATGTTTTGATGTATCAATGAATATTAAAGGGTTGCTAGAATCATATTTTCCAAGACTCCTACTTTTCAAGAAATATTCTTTAGATTCTTTACTGCATTTTAATTTATTTTCATAAAACTTCCTATTTGGAAATTCCATAAGAATCTCATTCATTCTATACTGAATTAATAATTCTTCAGATTGATGTTCATAGTGGGCGATGAGTTCTTCAAATAATGAAGTCTTAAGATATTCTGTATCGTTATTAAAAATTACTGGGGGTAGCTGTTTATGATCTCCTATGAGAACAAATTTCTTTGCTTTATTGATAGGTAGTAATACACTGGGGATTGTAGCCTGTGATGCTTCGTCAATGATTGCAATATCAAATCGAATATTTGATAAACTTTTTGATCCAGCGGAAGAGTTTGTAGTTAAAATCACATCGCTATGTTTTAATATTAATTCTTCAATTTCTAGTTTTTCAACACCATTAATTTTGTTATCATCTAAATACTGTTTTATTTTATAATCAAGAGTATATTGTTTTAGATAATGAGGTATTTTATTTGATGTGCCCACACGTGTAAAATTTATTTTATCATGTTTTCTTTTTAATTTTTTAAGAATATTATCAATTGAAGTATTGCTTTCTCCAGTAACTAATACAGTGTGATTTAGTTTTACTTCCTGAAGAATTAGTTCAATAATGGTTGTTGTTTTTCCAGTACCAAAGGGTCCATGAATTAAGAAAAAATCATTGGAATGTACTGCATGTATAATAGCTCTTTTTTGATATTTATCTAATTTCTTATTAAAAAAAGTAATTTTTTTATTTTTATTGTCTGTTCTAGTTGCTATTCTATTTAATTTGAATTTCAATGCTTTTTTACCGTTTTCATTTAAATTCTGTAAATTTTTTTCCCATCTTCTAAATGTTGTTTCATTAAGCATTAAATCGATTTTTGCAGTATTTTTTTTACTAAATTTAGGGATTTTTTCTTCAGTGCGAATGCTAACTGAATTAGAAGTAATCCTGTGTATTTTACACCTTTTATCGATAATGTCAGTATTATTTACAGTTAATAAAGCCCAATCACCATTTCTTATTTCAGTATTTATCTTTTTATTCCTTGAAAATTGGATAAAACTATTGTATCTTGTTTCATGATTTTCACATGTCAAATCATTGATTGTTTTTCCTTCTTTTTCTCTTTCTTCAGGGTCAATCCGAATTTTTTCATTATATAAATCCGCCATTACCTTCCTTTTTTCATTATTGATCTGTTCTAAAAGAATTTCAATTTCTTCTTCAACATGTTCGTCTTTAGGAGTAGTTTCTTCTTCAAAATATGAGTAATTATAGAACATAGTACCTCTTGTGTTGTTTATTTAAGTTTTTATGAATCATTTTATTTCTAAGATTTACTTTCTATTATTTTATGGTGTTTTCAATTTTTCCGTTCTATTTTTTCATGGTGTAGTTGTTCTAAAGTTATGTTTCTATCATCTCTAAGTTATTAATATGTGTTTACAAGTATATAATTTGTTCGTTTTAACACGAATATTCTATCCATTATATTTATTTAGCATCTTTAGTATCCAAACATCAGATTTATTATATATTTTATATAAATAACCTAATAAAAAATATAATAAGAAATATTTATGTGAAAATTAAAATTGAGAGGATAATGATATGGGAATTACTGATTATATTAAAACTAGACTATTGAATAATCGTGTAGAGCAGTACAACACCAAGCGCAGCTATTGGGGTGAAGATGAAAGACAGCCTAGAACTGATGGAATCAATACTGGCCTTGACTTGCCAGATGCACTTCCACCAGTTATTAATAAGACAATAGCTAATGCTCGTTATGCTGTTAAGCTTGACGGTTACACTTCAGGAATTTTGAAAAACAGAATTGATAAAGCTAATGTCAATATGGTTCTTGTGGATAAGGAAAACAAACTTTCCCAAGAGCAGAAACTGACTTTAATTTTATGGGCAAGAAAAATTGACATCCGTCAAGTTGCTAAAGAAATATTGCAATGCGGAATGGTTGACGGTGAAGGCATAATTAAACCTGTGGAGCGATGGGATAAAAGCATTGGCAAATATGTCAAACCAATCTTTTTAGAAATCGGTGCACACGGATATGGATTAAAGAAGGAATTCAATGACGATAATGAAGTGCTGTTATATTTGCATGAAATGCCCAAGGATGTAGTTAATGGATCTCCTGAAGATTTTAATAATTTTGTAAGTGTTGAAGAAGGAACATTGACAGTAAAGTACGAACCTGATCAGGTTATTAACTTCATGTATAATGAAATCTACTCAGAAGCTCAAAGTATCATCTTGAATTGCCTGGATGATATCTATCATAAATGTAACCTGGAAAGGAATCAGGTTGAGAGAATTAATAAGGATAATATTATTGAAGTGAAACCATCCATTGATGAAAACGGCCGCCCATATATAATGGAATTGTCTTCAACAGCAAAGGAAAACTTATATGCTGATTACGGCACTACTGCCGATAGTAATGTGGCTATTGTGCCTCCAGGTATTGAATCTAAAATACTTGGTGGTAACAACTATCAATCTGACTACACCAGACAGACTGAAATATTCAGAAACAATATTTTAAGGACTTTTGTAACTCCCCAGTCTCAGGCAGGTAATGAAAGGTCAAATCAGAATGTCGCAGAATACATTAACGATTCAGCTATTACTGGGTTTATTGTTAATGTTGCAAATGATCAGAATGGGGTGTTAAAGTATTGTAATCAATTGTTGAACATGCAATTGAAACTTATGGGCATTGATGAAACTTTAAATATCTATTTCAGCTATTCAAGAGATGATGTAGTAAGATATATCATGAAACTTTCAGCCAATGGTGATGAAATCTATAAAAATTATCTCACTAACTTTGAAGAGGAACAGCCTGTAGGTGAGAGAATTTCGAGTGATAGCGGAGATGAAATATAATGTGAAATATTACTTCCATAATCATCTTTATATATCATTTCATCTAATATAATATACATGAAAATTTCCAATGTAGATAACCTGAAAATCGTTAAAACTGACTTAGAACAGTTAAAAACAATTGATTTTGATTGTGGTGACGAAGATTTAAATGAATTCCTATTAGAAGATTCATTTGAAAATATCAAGAATAATCTTTGCACAATATTTTTATGTATCTATGAAGAGGATGTTATTGAATTTTTTTCACTATCTGCTGATTCGATTAAAATCAATGATGAACTTAAAATTCAATATCCTCAATACCCTGCAATTAAAATTGGTAGATTGGCAGTGTCTAAGGAATTTCAAAACCAGCATATTGGAAGTTTAATGATCGATTGGGTTATTGGGTTTTGCAGAAATCTGGGAAATGAAATTGGTATAAGATTCGTTTCAGTTGATGCCTATAATAATGCCAAAACTATAAACTTTTATAACCACAATCAATTTGTAGAATTAGAATCCGTAAATAAGAAAAATCGGAGAAATATTCCCATGTACAGGGATATCTGTGAAAGATTAAACTAGCACAATATATTTAAATAAAGTGCAATATACTATTTAACATAGTTAATAGGAGGATGAAATTATGGCAAGTAAAGTAAATGCAACACCAACATTAGATGGTATCGATGCAAAAAGATTTATTGAAAAGTTAAATTCTCCGTCAACACCTAAAGAGGTAGAATCATTGAAAAGAGCTGATGAGGTATTTAAAAAGATTAAATATATTCATTAACTTCTTTTTTTTAGTTGTACATAGATTATTTTCATTTTTTTTGTTAAAAAGAATGGAGATATCATACTGACATAGTTATCTGAAGGTAAAAATTTTCATTGGAAAATTTAGCCCGCATATCCTTGTCTCGACGAGGGGCGAATTAGGTGGTATATGGGTTCTTCTATAATTCATTATGGTGTATGGTTAGTTTAGAATATGATTTTGATGAGGCTGATTTTAAATCACAAACCATTAAGATTAGGGACTTACAACCAATTCAACTTCCTAATATTGATTTAGATGATATTTTATTAAATAGAAGAAATTTCACTAAAGATGAATGGATTGATATTCTTTTAAGGTCTTGTGGTATGGAACCAACACAATTTGATGAACGTGTGAAATGGTTACTTATTGCAAGATTAATTCCTTTGGTTGAAAATAATTTTAACTTATGTGAATTAGGTCCTAGAGGAACGGGTAAATCTCATATTTACAAAGAAATTTCACCAAACTCTATTTTAGTTTCTGGAGGCCAAACTACCGTAGCTAATTTATTTTATAATATGAGTACAAGACAAATTGGGCTTGTTGGAATGTGGGATTGTGTTGCTTTCGATGAAGTGGCTGGAATCAAATTCAAAGATCAAGATGGAATAGCTATCCTGAAAGATTTCATGGCATCAGGTTCATTTTCAAGAGGTAAAGAAGAAAAGAATGCAAATGCATCAATGGTGTTTGTTGGAAATATTAATCAAAGTGTTGAATCATTATTAAAGACTTCTAGTTTATTTGATCCGTTCCCTTCTGAGATGGGTACTGATACAGCTTTCTTTGATAGAATGTATTGTTACATTCCGGGTTGGGAAATACCTAAATACAGACCAGAATTCTTTACTGATGATTTCGGATTCATAACAGATTATTTATCAGAATTCTTCCGTGAAATGAGAAAACGCTCGTTTACAGATGCATATCAGGAATACTTCAGATTAGGACGTGATTTAAACCAGAGAGACACTATTGCAGTAAACCGTATGGTATCAGGTCTCGTTAAATTAGTTTATCCTGATGGCAACTTTGATAAAGAGGACATTCGTGAAATTTTAACACTGGCTCTAGAATCCAGAAGAAGAGTCAAAGAGCAACTCAAAAAGATTGGTGGAATGGAATTTTACGATGTAAACTTCTCATACATTGATTTAGAAGAAGATAGGGATTATCCTGTCGGTGTTGAAGAACAAGCCAGCAGCACTTTAATTCCAGAAGGTGAATTAAAACCGGGACATTTATATTCTATCGGACCATCCGAAAGTGGAAAACCTGGCGTTTACAAATTCGAAACAGAAATGATGAATGGTAATGGCAAGTTTACACCAAATGGAATAGGTTCTAAAAAACCAATTACCGAAGCAGTTAAAATAGCCTATCAATACTTCAAGTCAAATGCAAGTTCCATCAGCGGACAGATTTCATACAAGGATAAATATTATGTAATGCAGGTCAAAGATTTGCATGGGGTCGGCATGACAAATCATTTAACTTTAGCGACATTCATAGCATTATGCAGTGTTGCAACAAACAGACAAGTTTTACCTTCACTATTAGGTAACTTCTCTTTAGGAGGAACTGTCGAAAAAGTTCAAAACCTAGCTGATGCACTTCAAGTATGTTTGGATAGTGGTGCTAAAAAAGTATTGATTCCAATGAGTTCATATGCAGATATTGGATTAGTACCTCCTGAATTATTCTCTAAATTTACCACAATACCATATAACACTCCTGAAGAAGCTGTAATGAAAGCATTTGGTGTGGAATAATTTTTATTAATTGATGATTAAATGGTAGAACAAGGAAGATATGCACAAAAAGGATATTCATATCAAAAGGATTTTTACACATTATTAGTTGCAAAAATGGATATCTCTAAGGATATTGACTGTGTGGAAATTGAAAAAATTTTTTCAGAAGCAGAAAAAAAGATTAATTATTTCGATGATTGTTATTTGGAATCAAATTCAAAAAAATATTATTTTCAAGTTAAAAATATAAAAAATCGTAAAGGAGATTGTGTAACTTTAGATGATATTAAAGTATCAGATTCAAAAATTACAATAAATAGCAATAAAATTTTATTCGATAAAACTAACATCAATATATTAATAATTAATACAAATAAGGTTCATACAAATACGAAAATTTTAGGATTGGATGCTATTAATTTACAAGGAATATACATTGTTCCCATTACCTCTAAAGAGATAAACAAATCTATTGATGATTTATATTCTGATGTTAACAGAGTAAATGAGATAAAAAATTTTACATCAGAGAAAATTAATAATGATATTTTCAAATTAACTAAAATGGATTTACCTCTTGTGAAAAAGTTGTTTCCTACAAAATTAGATGATGAAACTATAATTTTAAGAGCCAATATACTTCCTGAACTTGAAAATGGAATATTAATGGTTGTTGGAAAGCCCGGTGCAGGTAAGAGCCATTTTGTTAATGAACTCGATGAAAATTTTAAGCATGATGCTTTGTATCGTTTTTGGATTAGTTCTAATGATCCATTTAAAAAAATAAGGTTAAATTTTGATGAATTTATTAAAGAGTTAAATCGTGAAATTTTTAATTCACATGGAACTTTTACTTATGAAGAATTAGTTAATGAAATTAATGAAAATGAGTTAACTGTAATCATAGATGGTTTAGATCATGTAGAAAATTATAATTTTGGAGAATTTGATAAATATATTAATTTTATTGAAGATTGTTCTAATGGAAAAATATTAGTGTTATCTAGACCATTAAAAAAAGTTTTAAAATGGAAAAAGATTGATTTGGATAACTGGACTAGTTCTCAAACTCAACAATATTTAAAAGAAGCACAGGGGATTGAGAAATATGAAATTATTGATAATATTTTTGATGTGGGAAATGGGTATCCAATAATAACAAAATTTTTAGCAGAACACTATAAATTGCATGGCGAAATTCCGGATTCTAATTTCACAGAAATTAATGATTATTATGATTCATTGTTTGAAGGAAATTCATTTAAAGCAAATATGCTAGTATTTTTATTAAATGATTATTTTATTCAGGAAGAAGAACTGGATTTGTTTTTATCAGGGCATGAGAAACTAGTGGTACTTGAATTCATGAAAAATACGCATTATTTATTTAATAGGGAATTAAATAGAATCTCATTAATTCATGATAGTCTTAATACATACCTTAAACAAGATAATGATTATTTACAAACTTTTAAAAAAGAAAAACTAAGAATTGTTAAAGAGAGTATTGATAATTTTGAAATTAATTTTTTATCTAGATTTGATGGTTTTGAATTTGAAGAAAGTTATGTAAAAGAAATATTAATTAGATTCGCTGATTTTGATAATTTTGAAAAATTATTAAATTCTACTTTTGATTTTGAATCTATTCAAGAGTTTTATAGACAATTAAAGAGCTCATTACATATTCATCAGAATTTAGGTGTTTATCAAATTTATTCATTTATATTAATTTGTTTAATCGTTGAAAGAAATACATTGGAAGGTTATTATTCTTTATTATATCAAATTTTCACATATATGGATAAAAACTCTTTTGATGAAAAAGATATCTTTAGTAAAGGAATATTTTGGAAAATGTATAATTATTTCAGACAATATCAAAATCAAGAAACTATAATTGTAAATTGGGATGGAATCTCATATCCTCATGATTTTTATGAAAAATTTAATAAGGAGTATAGCTATTGGAATGATTTGACAAAGGATGTGGAAGATGAATATGTTGATTTAATTAAGTCTGAAAGTCCATATGGACGTAAAGAATTATTAATAGAGTTATTTACAAACATTAAATTCAACGAAAGAACAAATTCAAAATATTACTCCTTAATTGATGATTACTTAAATAAAGGGAAGAAATTTATTTTAAAAGATTTAGAGAACATATGCATAGTATTTAATATATCTCGTTCTTGGATTCCAAATATTCTAAATAAACTAACTTATAACCTTAAGGCATTGGGAGTAATAAAAAAGGACAATATGTTTATTGAAAAAAGTTTAGAAGAACTAATCGAAGAAACTGCTCATGAAGGTTCTTTCCATGTTCAAGACCATATTTTAAAATATTTTAGACTTAAAAACCATAATGGTGAGGAAATAGATTTAAATTCATTAAACTTGTTTCAAGGAATGTATGTTGAACGTAAAGATTATTCTGTTATAACAATTAATGAAGCTTTATGGACATTTGAGAATAAAAATCTTATAAAAGAATTTGATTCAATTGATTTAATCAGTAATCTAATGGATCAATCTGAAAAAGGGATCCGACATCTTTTAACAGATTATTTTAATTTTAAGGGTTCAAATTTCATGAAAAATTTTTTAAAGGAAAATGATTTTCCACATGATTATATAGATATTTTTGATTTGAATCCTGATTTGATTAATGAATGTTCTATTAATGATGTAGGCAAGTCTTTAATGAAGATTTATGATTATAATTTCCATAGTAAATCAATAGAATATCATGAAGTTTCTAATGGGCTAAAGTCGAAATATAAAAATAGTATTCTTGATAATATCTCTTTTAATTGGTTTTCGTTAAATGCTCCTGAACAAATAAATGATGTTAAAGAAGAGTATATACCTTTTTACTATGGTTTTATTCATTTAAATGATTTAGAATATATTAAAGAAAAGAATTTATCTTGCATTGAAATTTCAAAATATTGTAGCCATAATTTTCAGAGTTTCCCTTATTTAGAATTATATGAACATTATCCGGTTTCAGTTTTGAGAGAAAATTTCTTTGAAATAATTTATACTTCAATGTTTATAAATTCATATTCTGCTTATGCTGGATGGTCTTGTTATTTGGGTAATTTACCGATGTTTTTAGATAAACTTGAGTGTGGAATTGATTGGAATAAATTATATGATATATTTAATTCATTTCTTAGAATTTCGTTGATTAAATTCTAAGGTAAAAATTACATTTTGAAAGCAATTTAATGTATGGTCATTAATCAAATAATTATTAGTGACTATTATGAATGATGAAAAAATAAGAACTTATGATGAACTTGAAGATAATGAAAAAGAAGTATTGACGATTTCAGACAAATGAAGTTAATGTCTGATTACAACAGATTCAGATTATACAAATTCAAAGTTGAACATTTAATCAATGACTATGAACAGTTAAAACAACTCAGACAAGATATTCAAGCTAAATACTTTTCAGTTTATGAAGAATTAGTCAATGAAGAATAAATTGAAGGTGAACTGGATTCCAGTATAGGGGGAATCACCAGAGACCATGAAAATGAAACTTGGGGTTCTGAACTAAAATTAATGAGTGAGATTAACACTAATTTTGACATAGCTATTAAAATGATTGAAAGTGGTGAATCTGAACAATCTATTATTGATGCCGAAAATTGGTAACTTAATATTTAATTTTTTATAATACATAACTTTTTACTAAATTAATATCAAATATTAAATTAATTAAAAATTAGGTGACATTATGGCTGAAGGAGATGTTTTTAGTACAACAAATCTTAAAGTTTCAAATTTAGTTTCTGATGTTGATTCTGGAATTATTGCTCTTCCAGATTTACAAAGACCATTTGTTTGGAAAGATAAGCAAATTAGAGATTTGTTTGACTCATTATACAGAGGTTTGCCAACAGGATTGATAATTCTTTGGGAAATTGGTGGTAGGAATGATGAATTTAAACCAGTAGGTTTTGATAAACCCACATCACCAAATCGTTTAGTTATTGATGGTCAACAAAGATTAACTTCATTATATGCAGTTTTCACAGGAAAAACCTGTTCTTGATAAAAATTATAAAGAAAGGCTTCCAAAAATTGCTTTTAATCCATTAACTGATGAAATTGAAGTTTTAAATTCCAGTCGTGAAAAAAGTCCTGAATGGATAAATAATATCACAGAAATATTTGACGGAAGTTTATTAAAGATTATTAGAGAGTATACTTTTAATCTTAAAGAAAAAAGACCTGACTTGGATGTTGATGAATTAGAAGTAGATATTGAAAATAAGATTGAAAAAATTAGAAATATTAGAAACTATCCATTTTCTGTTATAGAATTGTCACAAGATTTAGATCCAGAACAAGTTTCAGAGATATTTGTAAGAATAAACAGTAAAGGAAAAATATTAAACCAATCTGATTTTATTTTAACATTGATGTCCGTATATTGGAACGATGGAAGAAAAGCATTAGAAGATTTTACAAAAGAATGTAAAACTCCACCATCAGGTAAAAAATCTCCATATAATAGAATTAAAGCCACTCCTGAATTAGAACATCTTCTAAGGCCAACGGTTGCGTATTCTTTTTTAAGAGGAAGACTTAAATATGCATATTTAATTCTTAAAGGGAGAGATTTGGAAAATAAAATAACAACTGAAAGTGAAAGGAATAAAAACTTTGAAATTTTTAAAGAATCTCAGGAAATCGTTTTAAATTTGAAAAACTGGGATAAATTTTGTAACATGATTTTATCAATTGGTTTTATTAACTATGATGATTTAATTAGTTCAAAATTTGCATTTTATGCATGTTATGGTTTATATTTAATTGGCAAATATAAATTTAATATAGAATATAAAAAATTAGAAAGAATTATATGTAAATGGTTTGTTTTCTCACAATTAACTCAAAGATATACTTCATCCCCTGAATCTATTTATGAACAGGATTTAGTAAGGTTTAGACAAAAAGAAACAGATTTTGTTGGAGTGTTAAATTCAATTATGAATAGTGAATTAACAGAAGACTACTGGAAAATTACTCTGCCACAAAGATTAGTCTCATCTGTAAATAACTATGCTGGTAAAGTTTACACTGTTTCAAAAATTGATGAAGGAAATAATATATTATTTTCAAAAGCTAAATTGAGAGAACAGTTATCACCAGATGTAAACACAATTAAAAAATCAATTGAAGTTCATCACATATTCCCTAAAAATTATCTAATAAAAAATGGCATTACTGATAAAACAAAATACAATCAACAGGCCAATAAAATTTACATCGAATATTCAGATAATATCAAAATAAGGGATCAATCTCCTTCTGAATATTGGCCATTAATGTTAGATGATATTGAAAGCGATTATGAAAGAGAAGAAATAATCAATAACTACACTGAATATTATGATTTACCGCATGAGTTTTGGAATATGGATTATTTTGAGTTTTTAGAAGCTCGTAGAAAATTAATGGCTAAAAGTATTAGAAATTATTTTGAAAGATTATAATTACTAGTACTGACAGATATTAAATTGAAAATTTCAATCCTATGTTGTTTTCCATAGAAATAAGTCATCTTAATTTCACAATTATCCTTAACAATATTGCTTAGTGACTTATTTCTATTCTATCCTTTTTTTAAAAATCATGAATGTTAATGTCATTACCACTAAATTTTTAAAAAAGTAGCCATTATATATAAATCTTTATATATTATAAATAATAAATTACATAATGAAGATATAAGTGGAGGACATAATTAATGGCAGATTCAATAATTTTACTTGAAGAGAGAAAAGAAGTCACAACTTTCCTTCTGGATGAAGGTGAAATCACTGCAACCACAGTAACAACCCCTACCGGGGAAACTCCAGGTTATGAATATGCAGGAGACAAAATCAAAGTTGATGATGCCGTAACATTATCAGATAATTCAGATATAGGAAAACCAACTGTTAAAAAATACACTGCAGCGGAAGGTGAAATCATCTTGGGCATTGCAGTTAACGATCCAATAACAATGACTGGAGGAAAAAGAAAAACAGCAATATTAGTATTAGGCCATTTATTCAGATTAAAATTAGCTAGTGGATTATCAAACATTAACGTTAAAGATAGAATTGCTTTAACAAGCACTGGAGCCATAAAATCTGATGACGGAGAATATATTGCAATGCACCCGGTAGCTAGCTCAGACGATTACAACTACATTGAAGTATTCAGACCATATGACATAGGTGATGCTTAAATGATAACCAAAGGAAATGATACTAAAGTGCAAAATGAGGTAATAGCTCAAACAATTACTGATGAATCAGCTAAAAGATTAAGGCTAGCCAGACTCTTTCCAAAACAGGAAATTAAAGAGAACTCTGATTATTATACTTACTTCAGACAAAACATCAATTTGGATGAAGCTATAAAACGTGGCCTTCTCGGTGAAGCAAAAGATTTAGCGCCAGGAGCATCCTTGCAGGAACTCAATATCAGAAAACCTGTAACCGACACCATCAGCATTGATACTGTCGGAGGAGTTTTAAACGTTAATAAGGATGTCTTTGACAGTGACAGGATCTCTTTTGAAGACTTACTGGCAGATGTGGCAACACTTATTGCAAATAAAATCGAATATAATATCTACGATACAATTGTCAGCTCAGCAAAGGTTCCAAAATACAATACTACACAAACTGAAGATACTATGGAGGCTTTCGGACAGTTTGTTATCAAAGCACAGGAAGCATTCAAAGGAAGTTCCGGTGCAGGTGCAGATTTAACAATAATGGTTGAATCCTATAGGACATTAAGCTACATCAAACAATTGGCTTACGTCTCAAATAAGTCAGTACAGCCTATAGAAGAGATCCAGGCTTATTACGGTGTTGACAACATTGACTTTTTAGGAACAACCCATGCGGACGGCGGGTCAATGCTTGGTGAAAAGGATTATATTGCATTCGATATCAGAAACGCCCCATTAACAGTATTGTATTCCAAATCTTCAGGAACAACCGTAGCACCAATTACCAGTGATGAAAACATCGCTGACTTTTATCCAATCATTGAAATCATGAGAAAGGACATCTATGATGAATTACCTCAGTATACCAAATTATTCATACAATCCAAGGTTGGTGTTTTATTAAACAAACCACATCTTGCATTAACAGGAAAATGCAGGCCATAAGGTGATATTAATGTTGACAAAAGGAAATGATGCTAAAGTTCAAGATGAAGTGATGGCACAGATTGTTGCAGACACTTCAGCCAAATGGATGAAATTCACAAGACTGATTCCAAAGCAGGAAATCGAGGAAAACTCCCAATATTATACTTACATGTCTCAAAGAGTCAATATCGATGAGATAATTGACAAAGGACAGTTGGATGAGGCTAAAGACATTGCACCCGGCGCTACCTTACAGGAACTGAACGTAAGAAAACCTGTCAGTGACACTGTATCCATTGACACTATTGGAGGAGTTCTAAATGTCTCAGCACAGATGCTTGATTCCAACTTAATCAGCGTTCACGATATGCTTCAGGACGTTGGAATACTCATCGGAAGAAGTATTGAGCAAGCAGCCATTAACATGATTTTAAACAACTCTAAAGTGGCAACCTACAACTATACTGCAAGTGATGACAGTGGAGTTACCATTTTAAAAGCCCAGGAAAAATTCAAGGAATCAGCCGGAAGCTTCTGTAACCTCAACAGTATGGCAGTCAATTACAAGTCACTAACCACATTAAAATCAGACATGTTCGCTAACAACAGACAGGTTGAACCTGTTGAAGCCATTAAATCATATTATGGGGTTGACAATATTGACCTTTTAGGAACAGCAGTCTGTGACGGCGGATCTGAAATAGCTGAAAAAACCTACATCGGTATGGACTATCAAAATCCCGGAATGAAATTATTATACTCAAGAATAAGCGGTACTACCGTCGCTCCTTTAGGACCTGACGGGGACGTATATGATTTCTATCCGTTGATTGAATTCATGAGGAAGGACATCCGTGATGAATTGCCGATGTATACAAAGCTATTCATACTTACCTCCGTAGGTGTGTTAATGAATGCACCTAACAGAATCATCAAAGGTAAATTCAGAGCATAAAACCATATTTAATCTCCTAAAGAAAAATGTTAGTGAAGTTTCAATTGCTTTTTCTTCACTAACTTCTTCTGCTATTTTTAACTCCTAAACAGTTAATATGTAAAAATAGCTATATTATATAATAGAGGCTATAAAAATGAAACTAATCCTAGACACTGAAAATTCACATCCGACAACAATAACAGTCAAAGGAAAAGAAATAAAACTACTTTTAATCGAATCAAGCATACTGATTGATTCAACACAAATAGCCAAAATTTTTGATAAAAAGGAAAAGACCGTAGCAACCAAAGTCCAGAAATCCAAACTGGAAAAGTATGAAACTGAAAACGTTAAACTCCTAAAGAATTATGGGCTGATGCATCCGGATGCAATCAAACCAAGACCATTCTATGATTTAAGACAAATGCTGGAAGGACCAGCTTATTATTACTTCAAAAAAGAGGACGAAACTGATTTGATTGATGTTATTGTTCGTGTAGCTATTGGAAAACACCGTGAGTGGATTCATAACCGAAACATCAAACATTAACGACCACCATTACCAACTGAAAACTTGTTTTTAAAATGCTTTGATATATATCAGAGTTTAAAAACCAATCTAGTATTGACAACCCTTGCCGTTAATGTCAATGACGGCCAATTAAATCAAATCAAAAATTCAGCTATTGATTTTATCAACTCCCTCTTGTTGGAAACATAGGGTATTTTCAACACTTGGATTGGATATTATTTTTATTATCCAAAATATATAAAAAATATAATAAATAAGATAATACAAATTATAATATATGACAGAAGATAATATTAGCTGGACAAGTTTTTGTCAGGCAATGAACTCAATAGCATTCTGGTTAATCCAGAACAAAAAGAAGTACAAGAAGCGTGACTACTACCAGATATTGACATTGAAAGGCAGCTGCAGTGATGTTGAAAAGAAAGCCAAGAAATTAGGTTCAGACAAGATGTGGCAATGTATACAATGGCCGTGATAAAGGATAACAGCTCTTTGGATTTTCTTCCAAACTATGTAATGTTAAAGAACTCAACCAAAATCGACAAGGCCGAATATGTGGACATGGCCATAAGAACTGAAGCATACATAAGATCAAATGGAAGGCTTCCTGCAATCGTTTACATAATGTCAAAGCTTCCCGATTATAGTGACTCAACAATGAAGCTGTTTATCAAGACATTCAACTACAAAGGAAACACTATTGATGAAGCTTTAGCTATTATAGCAAAGAAGAAATTATACAGCAAATACTTTGATTCACAGAAAACAGACAAGAAGACAATCAATGATGCTAAAGCGGGAAAAGGTTCCAATTGTGTAGACTGAGGACAGGTGTATTACAGAATAGCTAAATCTTTAGGTTATGATGTGCAATTTGTCCATGTTAAATGCAGAGTATCCTGAACAGGCCATATTCGATAAGATTAAAGCATAAAAAGCATACTTCAGGAAACTGGATTAACAGAGACCAGGCTGCTGTGGCAGATACCACTGACGGTAATGTTAGATCCATCTGGTGTGATGATGGATATTTAATAGCTTATGACCCATCATGGATTTTTACAGACTTGTACAGTAGTTAATGTTAATATTAAATATGATGCTCTTTAATATATTCAATTTGGTCTTTAATCTCTTCATCAAAATTATTTTTCTTATAATAAACTTGTTGAAGGTCTTCTGCCTTAGCAACCACTTCTAAAACTCCCTTTTCAACATGTTTGACTAAGAGAATGGCTTCAACTGAATCATTAGATTTTGCATTTATATCGCCATAAGGATTTATATAAATATAATTGGACCCATTATCATCCCTGAATAGATTAATAACTTCATGTCCAATATTTTCATCTTCATCCAAGTAACTGCCGGCATACATACGATTTAAAATTATTGTATTCATGATTGCACCTACTAATAAAATATAATTTCAATAATAATCCCTCAATTTTGATTTGATAGAATTAATTTGTTTTGTAAATGTATGTTTAAGGAACTAACTCAAACAAAATCAAAGGTTACATTTTTTTCATGGAATATTTAATTATGTTAGACAATATTTGCATAGGCGGCTCAAATAGCATTTTATTTACTTGTTCATAAGTATCTTGGTCAATGTCTCCAGTAACATTATCATCACCATGAGCAATCCCGTTTCGTATATCAACAAGTTTGAAGTTTTTTATACCTATTTCATAGTTGCCTAAATCTTTACATATTTTTGCAAACGGTTCTCTGTTATCTTCTAGAAAAATACTGAAAGCTTCAATGACATTGCTAGCTTTCATTGCCTTGGAGTCTAAAACAGCCCTTCCTATAAACGGAATGTTACCCATCGTAGGCTTGTTTCCAACCATCAATATTTTATGGGTTATGCAGTATCTCTTTTTATTACAATATGGATCTTTAATATCATAATAAAAACTACTTTCTTGAAATGGTACAATGAAGTTTACTATGAATTCTCTCTCAACACTTCTAGTCAATTGGAGCAATGCCAAATCATATCCCTGGAAATTATCTATCAACGAAATAGCACTTTTCAAATCATGTTGGGTTGATGGCTTCAAAGAGTTGAAAATAGATGAGAATTGTGCAATATCCGCATTTGTCTCGACTGATTTAGGAAACAGAGAATTGATTCTGCGTGAGATGGCTTCGACTTTGGCATCATCAGATTGCTCAGAATCATATTGCAATAGTTTTACCTGATCTTTAAGCAGCCCATATCCTTCTTTTAATTTATAATTCTCAACTTTGAGATGTGCATTTTCTTTTTCTAATGATTGAATTTTTTGAGCCAAAACATCAAGAGAACTATTTTCAATATCTGCCAAACTATCAAGAACCATATCAATAATATCCTGATTTTTTTCAATAGTGTCATTGATAGTGAATATAATTAGCAATTCAGAATATAGGTTATTCAAATCCTTTTTTAACTCATCATAAGGGATATTTTTTGTAATTATACATGCATTAATGGCCATGCATGTCCACTCATACATAATAGGGTCATTTTTACCCCTGTCTGTAAACCATTCCATGCCCAATGTTTTATAAACATCAGCAATGACTTCATAAAATCCGAAATGATCCAATTCCCTAATAAGATCCAAATTTTTCCAAATCCATTGCATGTCCAAAGTTAACTCAGCAGGTAACTTATGTGCAGCTATGGACTGAAGTTTGACAAATGCATAAAGTTCTAATAACGGATATTTTCTGGAACATTTGTCCATATTTTTATCTCTTTTTAGTAATGCATGATAATCATCAAAAAATGGGTCTTTTAAAAGATTGTCAAGTTCCTTCTTATTGAATTTCATCCAGAATTTTGAAAATTCTGGAAAAATTGAATTCCATTCAGTTTTTTGAATTAAACATTGATAAAGAGGCAAGCAACTGTAAATTTTCTTTTGAAGGTCTTTTTCGTCATCTGCTATTAAAAAATAAGTTAATTCTTCCATGTCAGAGGTATAGGCCAAATGTAAAAAATATTTAATTAATTCCAACATATTATTAAAAGGTATTTTTATATCCCAATTACAATATGAAACTTCCAAGTCAATTTCTCCAACGTAATGATGTTGTTTTGACCGCTTAAAACTGTTTTTTAAAAAATTTAACATAAAGCATTCACCTATTGAATAAAATTTTTACTTATTAAAAAAGTTTATTATTTTTGTTTTATAAAAGTTTTGAGAATGCCATTTTAACTGTGCAATGAAATATTGATTTCCCAGGTTATATGGCAAATAATGATAATTTTATATAATTGAAATAATAAAATATTATATTAATTATTATATACAGGTTGTAATATCTATGGCCAATATAAATAATACATCATCCTACATGGATGAAGATAAAAAGCAAATTATCAAAGAGTCCAATTATACCTATAGAGATGCTCTTGAAGTTTCAGCTTATCTCATTGAAGTAGGCAAGTTCGAAAGATTTTACAAGGAAATGCAAATCCATGACTTACAAAAGGAACTTGACGAAATGGATGATGGAGAATAACTTCAAAAAATATATCTCTCATACATAACTCTTCAAAAGAAACTATTTTTCATAAGTGAAAGGAGTCTGTAAAATTTTATAGGCTTTTTTCAAATTAATTTTTTTACAGTTGAAATTTCATCTCGATGAAAATTCATTCTAATTTTGCTTTAATTTAAAAAATATTGATTTAAAAATAGTAAATTACTTAAATAAGAGAGGACAAATAATATTTTATGACCAAACAAAACAAATTTGTCCCCAATAGTAATTTAAACTTCATACAACTTAAACTTTTTGATTTTTCTGAAGAAAAAATTGATCATGAAAAAATCATTTCAGAAAGGCTTAACAAAAGCCCAAATATTGAAAATACTAATCAAAAACTATTTTTAGACGAAAATAACATATTTTCATATGTTAATCAAATTTGTCCAGTTTGTGGAAGCCACAAAATAATCAAAAAAGACACAATAACAAAAAACAAACAAAATATCAATGGAAAAACTACAGAATTCAAAGAACAGCAATATCAATGCAAAAAATGTGGAAAAAAATTCTAAAATATACAACAATCCATTAATTGATGAAAATAAACAATTTTTACAAGAAATAATGGATAAAATACCGGAAATAATGAAAATTGAATGTCAATCACTTCGTAAAATAAGTAAATACTTTGAAATATTCCTTAAAATCCATGTATATCATCAAACAATCAAGAATTGGTCCAACAAAAATCACAAGGAAACAATCAACAACGAAGAATTTGAATATTCTGGCTACTATTCATATGATGAGCAATTTTTAAGACTTAATGGAGTCAGACATTACAGATTAATATTATTTGATGCTATACTTAATGTTCCAGTCTCCAAACGAATAGTATGTCGCAGAATACTAAAAAATACTAAAAAATTTATCTTAGATTCAACGAAAAATAAACCACTTATTTGCTTAACAACAGATTTATTTCCAATGTATCGCAATGTAGTCGATGAAATAGGAGTAAATCACCAATTATGCATATTTCATTTATTTCAAACAATAAATCACAAATTAAAAGTCTACTGCAGAAGAAACAAGATTAACACAAAACAAAGAGAACATATCTATGAAAATGCGTAAGAATTGAAAAACTGTTTCAGACAAAACTCAACAAAATAAGCAATAAGGCAATTTAAACAATATTTACAAAATCACATAGTCATGTCAGTAGTATTAAAAGATTTTATAAGAAAACACATTATTAATCACTTTCACAGATACGTACAATACTTAGATAATGAAAATATTGAAAAAACATCGAACACAGTCGAAAATTACTACAGACAAACCAACCCAGAAAAAATAAAAAAATTGTACAAAACTAAAAACGGAATCCTGACATTTTTAGACTACCAAATGGAAAATTGGACAGAAAAACACATAAAAATCAAATAAGCCTATAAAATTTTACAGACTCAAAAAAAGAAGATTATACAGATTAACTGAAAAAGGAAATGAATTATTTAAAAATTTAGATTAATAATTAATTCCACTTTCTATAATCATTAATTTAACATACAGGTCTTCTCGGAGTTTTAAAATCCTATTGAATCTTTCATTTTCAATATAATTTATCTTTTCGTTTGGTTTAAACTGGTCACTTTCTAAAATGTCTTGACTAAGTTTGGATATGAACTCTTCTATACGAACAAGGTTTCCCCAACCATTTAATTCATATATGGAATATGCTTCATCATAAGTAAGTTTCTCGGGAAGAGTTTCATCAATTCTTTTAAAGTCACATTCCAGTTTCTCATCAGTGTAATTTTTAGATGATATGCATTCAATAATACTGCCTACTGCAAAATGAGGATTTGATAAATAAACACATTTGTCATATACCAATGCCTTTTCACCATTCCAGTCAACAGTAACGGAGTTGTCTTTTTCAATATCAAATGGTATGGTTTCTTTTTTTAATTTTTCCGAACATAATGGGCAGAAATTATATTTTTTGTCAAATTCTTCACCACAATTTTCACATATGCTTTTACCCAGATTATTTAAAGAATCTATAAGTCCATCTAAATTATATTGATACATATCATTTTTTAAAACTTTGCCACAGTTCGGACAGAAAAGAAAATCAGGTTTATCACAATATTCAAAATTTAAATCACAGTCTTCACAGTACCAGTTTTCATCCACGGCAGGTAAATCCATATTTTATCACCATACTCACTATCTTATTTATTCCCTTATTAAAGTTTCTTATAGGTATTTTTATATTTTGTGTATATAACCTATTTAATAACAATGTATAATTATGATGATGAATATATTATAAACTGTTTGGGATAACCAAAGTTTGATGAAATATCTATGGATGTGATTAAATATGGGGATTTGTCCGAATTGTGGAAGTTGGGTTGATGAAGGAGACATATGTCATGGCTGTGGTGCCAGTGGTAGTTACATTACTTCAGAAGATGAAGATGAAACATATAATCCTCCTGTTGAAAGCAGGGCAGACAGATTAGGTAAACAAGCATGGGATTTATATCTTGATGAAAACTATGATGATGCAATTTACAAAATCAATCAGGCATTAAATTTTGATGATAGACATGTTGAAAACTGGAATAAGAAAGCTATTATTCTTGAAGGCTTGAAAATGTATGCAACATCAGAAAATTGCTACAATAAATCACTGGAATTATCCAAAAGAAATATGGTTTATGACAACAAGGCAAGAATGTTATTTAAATGGGCACATAAATTACTTGAAGAGTCAAAAGATATTCCCGACGGATCCAATAAACTTGAAGAAGCAAAACAAAAATGCATTAAAGCAATGAAAGCACTTCCCGGAGAAAATAGTGAAGAAGATATTAATCAATATCTACGATTATGGGACTCAATAAATTTCTATATTGGCTATGAAAGAAAATTCAAAAGAAACATTGAAACATTAAAAAAATATGATAAATCAGAACTATTTACAATAACTGGAATAAACTATTATAAAAATGATGTGCAATTTAATCCAGGTTTACCTTTGAAACTTGTCAAGGAACCTGATAATGAATTTGATAAGGATGCAATTGCAGTATATGTTGAAGATAAAAAAATAGGGTATGTTGCAAACAGTGATTATACTAAATATAAATTAACTTCATCTGCATCAGAACTGCAGAATAAAATTCCGGATACTGCTAAAGGAAGCTATTTATTTTATTTAGAAAGATATGTGGAAATACAGTTTCCTATTGGAAGAATAATTAAATGAACTGGAAATAAAATTAATATTTTGAATGAAAATTTAGTCCATTAGATTAAACGTGTTTGTCCTTTTTTTTGAGATTTTTTTCCAGTTATCAATACTTCTTTAATATTCTTTGCAATTTTTTGCATTATTATAGTTGGAACAGCTTCCCCAATACATTCTCTTATATTTGCTTCATTTTCCTTTAAAAATTGTTGTTTTTCTTCTAATGGTAAATTATTTAATTCTTCTTCACTTAATTCAGACCATTTAAAATTATTAGGAATATTCATTAATAATAATTCACGTATTGAAAATGCTCTATCATCAACTGGATGGACTGTATTTTGACTCGCTAGATTAGCCATATAAATATGCACACAAGGACCAACTTTATCCCAACATTGTCTTGTATATTTATCACCATGTTTGTTATTATGAACAACAATTTCTCCATCAACAATTTTATGGGGTCTTTTATTAATGTCTTCATTATCAAATGCAGATTCACCTTCGGAAATATCATGAATCCATGCTCTCATATCTTCTCTATAGGGCTTAAAATGATGATATATGTCAGAAGGATCAATTTCTCCCATTTCATTCAGACTAGATAAATTACCAATGACTTCAATAAGAGTTTTGGATTCTTCTATGGTGTTTTTCAATTACTACGCTAACAAGGACATCAATAAGATGCTATGAAATGTGTAGCTAAAGATAAGATTGATCTTATCAATAGTTACAATAACATATTAGTTCTTGAGTAATCCATTGTCTTTTAAATATTCAATGAATTCCAAGATGATTTTTGTTTCACGTTGCCCAATATCAGTTTCTGAAAAGTCAGTTACAGATTTTGAAAGATTAATTAATTCTTTAATAGCTGTACCTTCTTTTTTACCTTTATTTGTTGTGAATCCTTGATAGTATTTGATTTTATCAGAGAATCTATAGTCTGATGCCCTAATGTTAATTTTCTTTTCTAAAATGGACTTGTTTCCTAAACTTTCCATATTGTTTGGATTGGTAAGTCCCTGTTCTATTTTTTGACGATTCCTAGGGTAAATATGTTCTATCTCTATTGTTTTTTCTAAAGGTAAACATTCTTGTTCTGGTTCTTGGAATGCCCACCAGGTTAACATAGATTTTGTTATTGGCCTTTGGTTTTTAAAATCAAAGTTCCTAAATTTGTTCTCAAGTTGTTCGGGACTAAATAAGAATTCTTCAAATTTCACTGGTTGTTTGTTAACAATATTTATCATTTCAGGATATAGTGGAGTTCTTAATGCATTAACACCAGGATTGGTAACTGCATATGCCCAGATAAAAGCAGTAATCTTACTTAAGAAATTATAAAACTCATTATCATCAAGCATTCCTTCAGCATCTCTATTAGCTATATAATAAACTGATACGAAGTATGTCCACATTCCGTTTGGTGCATAATTTAAAACATATAATCTTTTAAGCACATCTTCGGAAAATCTTTCTACATTTTGGTCATATATGTCATTCCAAAAGTTAGCTAGGTCAATTAAGTTTTCAAATGTTTCATCATTTTTTAAAAGTTTATATCCATCTCTTTCATAAAATTTACGCAAAGCTTCTGTTGTAGTTTGTTTAATACCCTGTTTTGCTCTTTCGTAATACATGTACCTGGTGAATATTTCATCTAATGCACTACCTGATGATGAAGGGAATATTGAATTACATAGTACTTCTAAGGCTTTCCATTTTTCAATGAAGCTTTCTTTTTCACCTTTATCAGAATAATACTTGTAGAATTGTGCTTTGAATATGTCTGCATCAGATAATGGTTTTCCCCTATCATTTAATGTTGAAAAAATTCTTAATGCAGTATCTTGGGATTCTGCTTCAATTGGTAAGAGAATACAGTTTTGCATAATTCTGAGGGGTAATAATGGAGTATAGCTAACATATTCTTCTGTGAATTCTTTTATTTTGTCTTGGAAGAATTTATAGTTTTTAGCATAGCTGCTTTTTCCTTTTGTTACATCGCCGGTTCTTAATATTTCTAAAAATTCATCTTTATCTTTATCAGTTGCAACTTCTGAATTAATTTTTAATTCTTCTGTATTTACATAACCAAATTCATCGGTCTTCCAGATACATGCTTCAATTTGTTCTCTTGTTTTTTCAGATTTATCATCTTTCATGTTCTTGAACTTGTCATAGAATGCACGAAGTAAAAGCATTAATGTGGTTAAACGTTGCTGACCATCAATTATTTCCATGTCTCCTTTATCATTTTTAAAAGTGACAATTGGACCTAGGAAGTATTCATCACTTTCACTATCAAAGTTATCACAGTTATTTTCTGGAAATGAAAAGTTGAATAAGTCTTCCCATAATGTTTGACATTCATCTTCGCCCCATGCATATGGTCTTTGATAATCTGGAATTAAAAATTTTGTTTTTTTAGCACTGAAAAGTTCTTTAACCGTTTTCTGGTCAATATTTAGCTTTGACATATATGGCCTCCATACTTATATCTTATTAATAATTTATTTTTTAAATTTAAAAATTTAATGTAACAATTTTTTACATTATTAATTTTATTTAATTAAGATTAATATTTTAACAAAATATAAGTTGAAAGCAATAATTACTTTTTAATCCAGTGATAATTTATTATATGGTGATAATTATGACTGAAAACCGATTTAGAAAATATGATGAACTTGAAGATGATGAAAAAGAAGTACTTGATGCTTTCAGACAAATCTGATTATAACAAATTTAAATTATACTCTTACAAAGTTGAAGACTTAATAAATGATTATGAACAATTAAAACAGCTCCGTGAACAAATTCAAGAAAAATATTTTTCAATTCATGAAGAACTAATTCGTGATGAATTAATTGAAGACAAACTTAATGCAGCTATTTGGGGAATCATAAGAGAACGGGAAAATGAAACTTGGAACTCTGAACTAAAGTTACTGAGTGAAATCAAAACTAATTTTGATATTGCAATTAAAATGATTGATTCCGGAGAAGCTGAGCGGATAATAATAGATGATGGGAATAAATAAAATCCTCAATTTATCACAAATATCACCACACCAAATTCCTAAAAAAGTAGACTCTTTCAAAAACTTTGTTGATTTGAAATTTTTTGATGAAAATTAGTTTTGAATTTTTAATTCCGTTTAAAAATAGTTAAATTTAATAAATAAGTGAAGTAAAAGTTTTTATCATGGCAAATCAAAAAACAATTACTCCAAATAGTATTTTAGATGTTAAACAATATATATTTTATGATTTTGATGATGGATTTGTCCTTTCAGACCTTCGTTTTGTGAAAATTTTTAAATCCTGTCAAAAGGCTCTGAAATCTTTTGATTTAAGTTTTAAAAAGGATGTTCCTTATTTTAAAATGAGTTTACCTAGATGCCCTCATTGTGGAACTCGTCATATTGTTAAATATGGTTTTACAGAAAGGAATTTAGTATTTAAAGAAATAGGTAAAACTAAGGTGAAGGTTTAGCGTTATATTTGTAAACGATGTGATAAAACATTTTAAACTGATTTAACAAGTCTTGTTGATAAAAATAGCAATTTTACGAACGAATTGAAAAGTAAATCTGAACATTTAATTTCAGATTATTTGGGAACTTTGAAAAATGTTTGTAAATCCTTTAAAAAGTTTTTTGGAATCACTGTTTCACATCAAACAATTGAAAATTGGCTTTTTTGTTAATGAAAACATTTTATAATTTGATTTAGGACGTTGCTCGAGTTATTACATCTTTGATGTAGAATGGATAAAAATCAATGAAGAATGGAAATATCGTCACACATTACTTGATTCAATTTTCAATTGCATTGTAGCCGATGCAATTTACGATACTGAAGATGAAACAACAGTTGAAAAGTTTTTAAGAGAATCCACAGCAAATAAAAATAAAAAAGCAATCACAACAGATTTAGATAAAAAATATTCCTCAATTATCCCAAAACTAGGTTTCAAACACCAATTATGCATTTTCCATACTAAAAAAAGCTTAAATAAACAATTAAAAAATTTTAAAGATAAAAATCGTCTTTCAGACGAAGAATATCAAGAATGTCACAAACAACTGAAGATAATCAAAGAATTATTCGATTTAAATGACTATGATGAATTCAAAAATGAAGTACAGTCTCCAATTTATCGTAAAGATGATTTTCATCAAGTTATTTATAAAATAATTAGAAAATTCATTTTTCCAAGATATAAAAGCTTCATTCATCACTTAAAAGATAAGAAAATTGAAAAAACAAGTAACAAAATTGAAAATGCTTTCCAAAAAACAATGCCCAAATCTAGAAAACAAACATTCAAGACCAAACGGAGTGTTTTAAAACGAATATATCGCAGAAATCTAATTTGGAACCAAAATCGAAAAAACGATTTTGAAAATCAACAAAGTTTTTGAAAGAGTCATAATGAAACATGAACTTTTTGAAGTTGGGTTATACGACTATTCGGATTTGGACAATCATCTCAACAAACCTGTTAAATGGACTAGTGATGATTTGAAGTTAATAGCTGAAAACTACCTTGGAGGAATTCCTTTGACCTCTGAGCACGATAATATCTATGTAGGTATTAGAAATAATATTGTATTTGAAGAGTATAAGGGAAAGCTGTTCATTGACATTCCAGATGAGTTGGACATGAAAGGTAAAGGCCTATCTCCTAAAGTTGACGTTTTATTAAGAAATAATGGAGATTCATTTGGAATTGATACTATGAGTTTAATAGATGTTGGTGTAACCAAAAACCCAAGAAAGATAACCTTGTTGAATTCTGAAATAACCGGTGAAACTGGAAATCCGAAATCTGTTCCTCAGCCTTCAGAACCACAAAACCAGGATGCAAATGTAGCAACCAATTTATTGCTTGAAAAGTTGCAGGGAAAAGATGCTGAAATCGAGAAACTGCAGGATGAAATAAATACTTTAAAAAAGGAATCCAAAAAGTAGGATAAAATAAAAAAATCTATAGAAGAAAATAAGAAGTTCATAGATAATAAAATGGATATTTTAAAGGAATTATCTGAATTGAGAAAATCTGAAAATAAAAGGAAAAATTAAAGAGTACGAAGCCAAGTACAACTTTAACTATAATGAAAATACACAGGATAAAGAAATAATTGATAAGCTATTATCCTGTGATGTTGATATGGAGCTAATGGAAAAACTGACTAAGCAAAGAATAAAAATTGAAGCTACAAATGACATTTCAACTCCTGATGGACGTAACCCTCAAAACTCTGGCGATATTCATGAAACTGGATCTACTGACAGCACAGGTGATGAGAATGCTCTTCATTTACAACTTGTGAAGAATACAATAAGATTTTGAAAGATATGGGATTTAATAGAACCAGAATATAGCTATGATGATGTTTTATTGCTTTTTACCGGAGCTATTATGTCGGCTCGTTATTCATATAGGGGAAGTGTTTGCGTGTTTTCACTTCTCCTTAAATATTTAAATCAAGTTTAAAAAACTTAACCCTCAAACCGACCGATAAATTGTCGGTTCTTAAATTTGACAAATTCATCTACTTCAAAACCATAAACTCGGAACAGGGGGAGACAAGCCCCTATTCCTCGAACCTTGACAAAGCTATTATTGTTATGTCTACAGTATGGCCTTTCGCTTACGCTCAAGGCGTCCAGTCCTCGCTTACACTCGGACAGAACATAATAATTAGTAAATTAAAAAAATTATTAATTGCTTGAATTATTGAACCAAACAATGAAATATTTTTCCTTAATTTTTAATATGGGAAATTTATATAACACAAACTACAAAGAATAAATTAATATTAGTCAATAGATTCTTTGAGGATAAAAACATGAATGATAACATTGACTGGCGAAATATTAGAACTATAAACCACACTCAACAAGATGGCTTTGAGGAATTAGTCTGTCAAATTGCAAGAAAAGAAAAAGAAAATCATTATAAACGTTTTGTACAATTAGGTTTGAAAGACGGAGGTTTAGAATGTTATTGGGAATTAACCGATGATACAATTATAGGTTGGCAAGCTAAATATTTCATTGATTCATTTACAGGCACACAATGGAGACAAATTAGAAATTCGGTTAAAAGTGCATCTGAAACATATGGTGAAAGATTAACAACAATGATTATTGCAATTCCATATAAAACCTCGCATGATATGCAAGAAAAAGCAGATGAAAAAATTCAAGAATGGAAAGATGAATTCGAAAATTGTCCTGAAATTAAATTTTGGTGGGAAGGAGATTTAAATAATTTTTTATCTAAAGAATCATATAGCGGATTTCGTAAATTCTGGTTTAACAAATTAGAATTCACTAATGAATGGTTTGAAGAAAAAACATCAACTTCAATAAATAATCTAAGGGATAGATATAATCATAAAATTAATATTGATACAAATTCCCAAATTTATTTTGATAGTATTTACAGAAATGATGAATTTAAAAAATATATTTATGAAAAGACTGAACCTTTGATAATCGATTTTAGAACACAATATAATACTATTATAAAACTATTAGATAAACCATATTTAAAAAATGAATTAAAAAAATATTTAGAAAATGTAGATGAAATTACAGATATTCTATTGTCATTTAAATTTGAAAAGGATTTTAAAATAGAATTTGATGGCATAAATCCATTTAGTTTCGGAGAAATTTCTGATTTACTTGATGAAATTGAAAAAAACATGATGCATATTAAATCAATAATCCCCAATGACTCTAATAACAAAAATATAATAATTGAACTTTATGGAATTTTATCCACTGTAAATGAATTTAAAGATTTAATATCAAATAATAAAATTTTGAATATTACCAATAACCCAACAATGTTATTTTATGGGGAAGCCGGTATTGGAAAGTCATTTCTATTCGGAACCATAGCAGAACGTGGAATAAATAATAATAAAAACACTTTATTATTACTTGGAGAACAATTTGAAAGTAAACATGATCCTGAAAATATAATTTTAGATTTATTGGGAATTAATGGATATAACTTTGATGAATTTTTAGATGCATTGGAAAGTAAAGCATATGCTAATAAATCTAGAATAATCATATTAATTGATGCTATTAATGAAGGTTCAGGTGTTAAATTTTGGAACAAATATTTTAATGGATTCATTAATAAAGTTTCAAAAAGAAATATGTTAAGTTTTGTTTTTTCAATAAGAGACACATTTTTAAATAAAAATAATGAAAATGAATTAAATAAATTACAAATTAAATCATTGAAAAATTTACTTACAAAAATTGAATTAACTGGATTTAAAGATGATTATGATGCTAGAATTGAATATTTTAAAAAATATAAAATTAAATTTCCAAATAACTATATGTTAAGTCCAGAATTAAATAATCCATTATTTTTAAATATTTTCTGTGAAACAATTAAAAACTTACATTTAGAAGATGATTTAGACAATATGGAAGGATTTTCAAAAATTATAGAATTATATATTTATTCAATTAATCGAAAGTTATCTGAAAAATTTAGTTATCATCACCACATAAATCTAGTAGGTATTGTATTGAATAGATTAATTAAATTTGAGTTTGAAAATGGATATATAAACATTGAAAAAGCAAATAATATAGTTATGGATTCTCTTAGTGATTATCCATTTAAACATGAATTCTTAAATGAACTTATTAAGGAAAAAATTATAAAAGAATCTATTTTCTTGGATAAAATTCATTTATCCATTACATTTCAAAGATTTGAGGATTATGTTTCTACAAAACACCTTCTTGAAAATACAGACTTTGATACATTTATAAAAAATTTAAATGAAATAGTAGAATCAAAATCAAATATAAATATATTGGAAATGTTATCAATTTATATACCTGAAAATTATGGTATTGAACTTTATAATCTTTTAAATGAAAACTTAAAAAGTGAATTTGATGTGATGAATTCATTTATTCAAAGTTTAAAATGGCGAAAATACTCAATTGAAGAAAAAGTATTTGAATACATAAATGAGTATATCTTAAATAATCATGATGTTTGTCCGATCTTTTTAGAAACATTAATTAGTTTATCATCTATAGAAAATCATTTATTTAATTCTTATCGCACACATAAAATGTTAAAACAGTTAAATTTAAGCGAAAGGGATGGATTTTGGACAATATTTCTCCATGATCAAAATTATGAAAATTCAGAAGTGAATAATTTATTAAAATTTGCATTTATGGAAAATCATGAATATTATAGTGATGAATCTTTAAAATTAGCTTCAATAATGATAACCTGGTTTTTATCAACAACAAACAAAAAATTAAGAGATAAATCTACTTATGCATTAGTAAATTTACTAAAGAATAAACTGGATATTTTAAAAGAATTGTTACAATTATTTGAAGATGTTGATGATTCATATATTTTAGAAAGATTATATGCAGCAGCATATGGATGTGTTTTGAATTCCGAAAATCATGAAAATTTAGCAGATTTATCAAATTATATTTATCAAACAATTTTCAATCAAGAAATCGTTTATCCACACATTTTAATTAGAGATTATGCTAGAAATATAATAGAATTTAGTTTAAATAAAGATTGTAAGTTTAATGATGAAATAGCTATTGTGAAAGAAAATATTACTCCGCCTTACTCTAGCGAATTTCCAAAAATCCCTTCTGATGAAGAGATTGAAAAATATAAAACAGAAAATAATGCTGTGAAAAGAATTTTTAGTTCAATGTGTGTAGAGTATGACAGAGACGGAAAATCTTTAATGTATGGTTATTTTGGAAGATATACATTTCAATTTTACTTTTCCATGTGGGAAAAAGCTTTAAGTGAAAATAATATTTATTTCATGGATTTAATGAATATTGCTCTTGATAAAATTTTTAAATCAGATTACGACGAAGAAATTCATGGATATTATGATGAATATGTTGTCGGATTATATGAACGTGAAGAATCTACAGAGCGTATTGGTAAAAAATATCAATGGATTGCATTATATGAATTGTTAGCACAGGTATCAGATAAATTTCCAACAATATATGAAAATTATATTTCAAATGAAAAAAATATTCCTTATCAGGGCCCATGGCAAGACAACATTAGAAATATTGACCCCACAATAACTTGCACTAAAAATTTACCAAAAATGAATTTGTGCATCGAAGAAAAATATCTTCCAAATAATTTTTTAGATGAAAATTGGATAGAAGATATTCAAGACATACCGGATTTCTCTAAAATAATCGAATCAAATATTGAAGTTGAAGAAACTGTATTAAACGGATTAATTTTGGAGGGATATTTAACTTGGAGTAAACATCGTGATTTTGGTCAGGAAGAATATCCTAAAAAACAAATATGGTGTCAAATTAGAAGTTATATTGTTAAAAACAATGAATTTAATAAAATTGTTCGATTATTAAAACACAAAAATTTAGATGGAAGATGGATGCCAGAGTCTCATGAAAACTATGAGTTATTCAATAAAGAATATTATCAATCACTTGCTTTTGATTATTTTTATGATAATGGATGGAACGAAAATTATGAATTAAATCTCAATAATAACAAATATGAAGTTAATGTTACAACTTCGAAATATTCAGGGTCTGAAAGGACAGAGTTATTTGATAAAAACTATTTGAAAATAAATAAAACTCTTTTTGAAAGGCTTGATTTAAAATATGGTGCAGAAAATAGTTTTATTTATGATAAGAATAATAATTTAGTTGGATTTGATATATGTGAGTTTAATAATGTCCACAATACTGCTTTCATTTTCAATAAAGAGATATTGCTTGAATATCTTAAAGAAAATAATTTAAAAATATTTTTCACTGTTTTAGGTGAAAAGATAATTATAAATCCTGGGGGAATAGATAGTAAAACACAAACTTTTTCAGGAATATACTCTGTTAATGACAATGGTGATATTAATGGTGATATTAAACCTTACTCAAAATGTTATTTTGAAGAATTAAAAACTTCTGTCGCAGGTATTGTTAAAGAAACAGAATTCGGTATGGATAATACTTTCAAAAAGAAGTTATATGTAGATTATAACAATAAAGTCAGTTATTTATTTATTGAAACTAAAAATAAAGAATTTAATGCTAAAAAAGACTTCATAAGAAATGAATCTATTAAAAATTATGAATGGAACATTTACAGTTTAGATAAAAACAAAATTAGAAAAAAATACTTAAAATTTATTTCAGGCAAAATTGGTGAAATTAATAATTCTTATTTAATTTATTGCAAAAATAACGAAAAATATTATAATATAATAGTTGCTAGCACATTTAAAGAAAGAAATAGTAATAGGTCAAAATTATATCAGCAATTTATTAAACCATTATTGTTGAATATGAAAATAAACTTTAAAAGTGACTATTATTTTGGAAATAATGTTAAACATCAATCTTGCATGTTATTTGTGCCTGAAGATATTGAAGATAAAATAAATAAATTATTAAGTTTAATGGAAAATAATAGGAAACAATTATGATAATTAGGGCTGTGGATTTGCATAATTGGGCAAATAAAAGAGAATCAGAAGGAGAATTACCTTTATTAATATATAACTTAATTGACTTTACAACACCCGATTTAAAAGACATATTTATGCCTACTGAAGATAGGGTTATTATGCATGGTCCTGATGGAATAGTTAAAAACAATGAGGAAACCCAATATGTTCCAAAAGGCGTATCATTATGGGAACTAGGAACTAATCAAAATCCCATTAAGAAAGCAAATCAGGATTATAATGAAAGAACTAAGAATCCACCAAAAGGAATAATAAAAAAAGAAACTACCTACATTCAAGTAACTCCAAGGCATTGTTCGTATGAAGCATTAACTAAGTGGTGTGAAGAAAAAAATCAAGAAAATGAATGGAAACAAGTAAGATTATATGATGCGCATAAGCTTGAAAAGTGGATAATGTCTGCACCATCTGTTGAAAAGTGGTTAGCAAATGAATTAAACATTCCAGTTAATGGAGTTATAAGATTAAAAGATTGGTGGCATAAATGGTGCTTTACAGATACTTTTAAAATTCAACCAAGTTTATTGTTAACAGATAGAGAAAACGAATCAAAGAACTTATTGGAGTATTTGGATGAAAATAAAGACATTAATTTAAAAGGGTCTAGCATTGAAGAACCAATAGCGTTTTTATATTCTGTTATCAATCTTCTTAAAGAAAAAAATAATTTTTTAGAGAGATGCATTATCATCAAAGATAGAGAAACTATGGAATATTATTTGAATAGAGAAAATTTAATATTAATCCCCAGTTTTGATTACAAAGAACCAAATTATTCTGAAAATATGATTTTCAAACCATTACTGCCTTCTGACCCATCAGAAACTGTAATTGAACTTGAAGATCCATTTAAATTAAGTTTTGAAAAAAGTTTAGAAAATATGAAAGTCTCCACTAAAGATGCAATGCGATATGCACAGGACTCAATGGGGAATATCAATATATTAAAAAGGCTTTTGAGTTCAAATATAGAAAACCCCAATTGGGTTAATGATAATTATATGAATACATTAATTATCTTGTTTTTCATACAATCATGGGATGAAAATTATGATGATTCAAAAATAATTGAAAAATTATCTAAAGTGGATTATGATGATTTCATCGAAGAATGTGAAGAAATACTTGTAAAAGAAGATAGTCCTTTAATTAAAATTGACAAACAATGGTTTTTAAAATCTCCAAAAGATTTATCCTACTTTATTTCAAAACGTTTAACTGATAGATATTTAAACAGAATTGAAGAAACAGTTTTAGAATTGTTTGATATTCCTGATGAGCAAATTATCGAAAATAATTTGGATAATGGACATATAATATCCCAAAATTTAAAAAATGGCATCTTAAATTCGTTGAGGATAATTTCTCAAAATGATGCAAACTTCAAAAATGTAAACAATATACAATCAACAATATCTAATATATTATATAAATTAAATGAAAATCCATATTGTTTTTGGGTTTATAATTGTTATTATTTACATTTTTTTGCGAAAATATCTCCAAAAACATTTATTGAATTATTGAAAACTATTTTAAAAAATCGTCCTGAAATAATATGCGAATTATTTCCAATTAGTAAATATAATACAAAATATACAAAATTACTTTGGGCTTTGGAAAGTATTTCGGAAAATGAATTATTATTTGATGATATAGTAAATATAATAGTAGAGTTATCTCATTTAAATTACAATAGACGTGTATCACCAAGTCCTATAGAAATATTGTGCAAACTATTTATTTCCTTTAAGTTAAATAGAAAAATTCCATTCAAAGTCAGATTGAAAATAATGGAAAACCTGTTAAATAATGATATTGAAGTTGGATGGGAAATATTAACTAAATTGTTGGATAAGAATCATAAAAGTCAAACTTATCCCTATGATATGAAACCAAATGACGGCCCTAATGAATTTGATGAGTATAATGAATTATTAGAAAATTATTTATTAGAATATAGTTATTATGATTCCAAAAAATGGTGTTTTATCCTTAATTATTATCAATATTGCTCAGATGAATTTAGAGATGAGATTATAAATAAATTATATTCTATTAAAAATGACTTGGATGATAAAAATATTATTTGGAATAAACTCCGAGAAATAATTGGAAGATACTATGATTTTCATAAGGATGAAAAATATTTTAAAAGAGAAGTTGAACCTTTAGAAAAACTATATGCGGAGTTAACTCCAGATGATTCAATTGATAATATTAGATGGGCATTTGATTCAGATTTTCCAAGTCCTTTAACCGGAAAATATAAAGATCATGGAGATAACCTTGAAAAGATTAGAAAAGAAATAATTGTGGAACTTTATGAAAAACAAGGATTTGAAGGATTATATGATTTAATTAATACAGTCAATGAACCTTATATAATTGCATTTTACTGTTTAGATTATGACATTGATGAAAAAATAATTGAATTAATAGATAACAACGATTCATTCAAAAGTTTTTCAAAACAATATATTAATTTAAAAGCAAAGAAATATCCTAATTGGATTGAAAATTTTATTTCAAAAATAGAAGAAACAAATGCAGAAATACTCAATCGTATTTTACTGATGCTGCCGGCTATTAAAGAAACATGGAATATTGTTGAACAATTTCCTCAAAATATTCAAGATTATTACTGGATTAACACATTTGATAGATACATAGGAAATGATGTTGCTGAACTAAAATATTATATTTCAAAATTATTAGATTATGATAAAATTCCTGAAATAATCGATACTTTATATTTAAACCTTGAAATATCTGAAGTTGAATATATTGGTGGAGTTTTATCGAATATTGCTTCTAATCAAGTTCAAATGGAATTTGAATATGTGAAAATTTTAGATTTTTTAGAATATTTGCATGAAAATGATTATGATAAAAATAGTCTCATAACTCTTGAATTATATTTTTCAAATTGTTTTAAATATGATTATCCGAGAAATCCCTTATGTATACATGAAGAATTTACTAAAAATCCAGAACTGTTTTGTGAAATAGTTAAAAAACGTTTTAAAATAACATATAAATATGATTATCCTTATTTAAATATTCTGGGCAGTTGGAAGATACTGCCAGGAACTAATAAAAATGAAATTGATAAAACTTACTTATTTAGTTGGTATGAAAAATGCTGTGAATTATTAAACAATGAAGATTTAATGTATGTTGATAGATCTATAGGCATTTTATTAGGAACATATGAAAAAAACAAGAATAATTGGCCATGTGAAGAGGTATGTGAAATTATTGAAGATAAAACTAATGAAGATATGGGCATAGGTTTTAAAAGAGGATTATATCATAAACGAATTAATAAAAGTAGGATTAAATATAATAATGAGACTGTCGAAAGAAGTATTGCTGATGATTATAAAGAATTTTGTGATAAATATAAGGATATTTATCCAAAAACAGTAAAATTAGTGTCTGAATTAAAAAATCAAACATTACTTGAAGCAAATCGTCTTGAAATAGATTCCAAATTAAGAAACTTTAAATATTGATAATTTCCTAACCAATTAGAAAGTTTTATTAGTATAAACATTTATTGAAATGTTATTTATTAAGTTGGAGATTTTAATACGTTATTTTATTAAATGAATATTAATTAAATCAAGTATTCGAATATACATATTGTTAAGCAAATCAAAAAATTTATAATTCTATTTAATTATAAGAGTATTAAAAAATTAATTTTCAAAATTTTCAGATACGTTAAATACATTTCAAAATTAAGTTTCAATTAATAAATGGACTTAGTTAATTATTTTTAGAATAATCAGCGGAGGTAATACAATTAATCTGCACATATGGTTTCAGTATGTTCTAGTTTTCCTTTACATTTAGGACAAGGGTAGTCAGCATTTATAAACTTATAAACTTCATTATCGCATTTTGGACAATCTATTGTAGGTATATCGTCATTTTCTTGAAAGTCCCAATAATCAACACGATAAATATATTTTAAAAACCTTTTTAAGTAATTACGATTCCATGAGATTTCAAGATCAATTGTGTCTGTAAAATTTCAAAATGCATGTCTTTTACAATATTCAATAGCTTCTTTTTCAGAATCAAAATCTCGAATGCTTACTTTATAATAGCAGTCTTCTAATTCTACAAAACTAACATATATATCCATGCTATCTCCAATGAACTTGTTTTGTTCTTCTTCAGTTAATTCAGTTAAATATTTTAAGGTATCTTGTGCAAATGAACTGTGCTTCTTTTCAATTTTATATTTCTTTCTTGATTTAATTTCATTTAATTCATTAACTCTGCTCATTGTTTTATTTTTAATTTTCTTCAGACCATTCTTAATGCCTGATTTCACAATATCAATAATTTCTTCAGAATTATATTGGGGGACAATCCATTTTTTTCTTTTTTTGAATTAATATCATCAATACACTATAATTTTACAAATTAAAGTCCATAAAATCCTTTAACAAAATTTCTAAATTACAATTTATCCGACAAATTTCACCGCAAAAATAATTCAAGGAATGATTAATTAAACACATAGTTGTATGATTAACATCAATAATTTTAATCAATACTTTAATTTAATTTATGCCATATGATAATTCAGGTTAACTGTGTAGTCTAATCTATAGTGAAACTTGAATCAGAGTTATTTTATTAACTTTTTAAAAATTTAATGAAAACTTAATTTTTCAATTTATCCCAAGATTTAAGAAATTAATTAAATTAATTTCAGGATTAATTAAATTATGGAATACATTTGAAAATTAAATTATATTAATAGCTATTTTAATTAAATGCATTAGAGCATATGAAAAATCGAGTTTGGGTCATGTTTGATTTATGTTAAATCATCATTTTAGATTAATTGATTCCTGTTAAAAAACCTTTATAAGCAAAAATATTTGAAAATAAAAAACATGAAAGCAAAATACACTCATAAATTTATTATTTATAATAAAAAACGAATTGAAAATAACTATAGAGGATTAGTGGAAAAATTAGCTGAATTTGATAACGAAGCTATACCAAAGGATTTTTTGGAAAATCTAAATGATTTATCGGATCTATTTTTAGAAAAAAGACAGGAATTCTATTTTAAAAATCCAAGTAATATGTGCACCATTGATGAAATTCTGCCGTATAGTGAAGAAACTAATGTTGAAACAAATAAAGTTTTGGCGTTTGTAAATAAATATAGGGAATTCGATAGCTTAATTGTTGGAATTGATTATTTCAATGGTGAAGATGAATATATTGAAAAATATTATTCTCATGAAGATGCAGGTTATTTTGGAGGCCCATCATGGAATTTTTATGTTAAATTAATGCTAGGATATTATTATGAAATATGGGGAAACAAATTAGACATCTTTCTAAAGGATATAGGTCTTGAAGATATAATATAATTAGAGGTGAATCATGGTAGACCCATTTTGTGGGGAATAAAAGCATCCAATTACAGACATGTTCAAAGAATTTACGAATTGAATGACATTTCTGAGGATGAAAAAAATAGATACTCCAATGATTTAAAAAAGAATAATCACAAGATTTATTCTGAAGTAATTGAACTGAAAAATAGATTAGAAAAAGATATTGTTAATGTTAAAGAAGCTTTATTATTTGGCCAAGAACCAATTTTAAATACTAACATTAACGAGATTAATTCATTGATTAATAAGTAAATTTAATGTATTTGAACTAAAAAATATATAACAAGTAACACACAAGGTGATTATTTTGAACCGAAGAATTGGAATATCACAAATGTATAATTTGGGCTTTCAACACTATCAAAGTTATTTCATGTTTGATTTATCTAAAAAAGAAGCTAAATTAATCTCACAGGGAATTACGCAAGATAAAAGAAAGGATTTAATATATGGTAGTGAAGAAAATGATAAAATTGCCAAATCATTTATTATTACTGATAAATCTTTCAATTTGACAAAAGACCAATGTAAACTAATCGAATTGGAATATGAAAAATTAAGCCATGTTTATGATGACAATATCAAAGGAATTTGGAATTTAAGCGATATTTTTATCAATAATGAGTATTTATCAGATAAGATTAAATGGTATAATTATGAGTATGTAAATAGGTTTCCGGATTCATGGATAGACTTCGGAAAACTATTGATTGAGATATTGGGATTTGATTTATTAAATATTAATCAGAAGGACTTGATTACTGAACTTCATTATGATATTGGATACGATGGAGTATACGATAAAAAGAACAGTGATAAATTAAAATTAAAGAAAGTTAATTTTCATATTTCTAATTTAAATGATTTGTCCAATGCATTTAATTTCACAATATCTGATGATGATGAAAGATTTTCAAAAGTTTGTGAATTACTTGAGTATTATGGTATTTATAAATGGTATCACAAAGATCTCAATGAGAATATCACAAAATATGATGATTTCAATGATTTTAATGGTAATTCATGGTTTTTAGAACTGATTTTTGAAGATGGTAAAGTTTTAAATTTAAGAGGCGACAATGCTTATCCTGACACTTATATTCATTTAGGACAAGCTTTATTAAATCTAAAAAAAGATTATTTGAAAATTGGCGAAATTAAAAATAAGGAATCTTTAACGTCATTTGGCCAGAAACATTTATTGGATGTCAGAAATGAAATTAAAAAAATTCAAATATCTTATAAAATTGATTTTGGAGTTACTTTGCACAACAGATTTGAAATTGACTGCATAAATCAAAAATTAATTCCAGATACACATTATAATGTTGATTATAACCATGATTATGATTTGGAGGTATACAATTTATCACTTAAAAATGTCCCTAAAAAAGAATTTAAACTAGATTCAAATAAATTAAAAGATTTTTTAGACGAGTTTAATCAATTAGATTTCATTGGATCTAAACATCATCACTGTTTATTTTTACATGGAAATTTTGAAAATTCATTAGAAATTACATATCCTACAGGTGAAGTTTCTTATGACTTTAAATATAATCCTCAAACATGGATTCAATTAGGAAAATCCTTAAATAAATTAGTTGGATTCGATATTTTAAACATCAATAATTCAAAGCAGGCAATTACAAGCTTACATTATGATTTTAAAAGAGACGGAGTTTATGATAAAATGACTAATAAAAAATTAAAATTAAAATCATTGTCTTATCGTCATGGCCCGGTTTTACGTTGGGGATTTTCAAAATATAATTTTAAAATTGATTTTGATAGGAAAACATTAATGTGTTTAGGTCAGAAAAATCTTACTGGTACTGAAATTAAGCTAATTTTTGATTTAATAGAGAAATATCATATTTATCAGCTTGATGATGAGAAATATTGGCAGAAACTAATTTATCATAAGTGGCCAGGGCTTGATGGATATAATTGGCGTTTAAATTTAGTCTTTGAAGATGATAAACATTGGTCTGTTGGGTGCAGTAATGATTATCTAGATATATTTACGCACCTAGCTTTTGAAATTATAGATTTAACAGGTAAAGACATGTTAAATGTTAGATCAATCGGTAAAGAAGATTTGAAATTATATAAAAAATATGGTGATGACATATTAAACGGGTGAAAACATGAGATGTGTTAATTGTTTAAAATTTTTCGATGATTTTTATGGATTCTGTCCTTATTGCGGACATGAAAAGATAGATTATGATTTATATCCTTCAGATGAGGATAATAAATTCAAATCAGAATTATTTAATCAAATTGGGGAGAGATTAGTTAAAGAGTTTAAAAAAGATGATGCTTTTAATGCATTTAATGAATCTATAAAATTCAACAATGAAAATATTTGTGCTTGGAAAAACAAAGCAGATCTCCATAATGATGATTACGGGGAAAACTACACAAAAGCAATGGACTGCATTGAAAAAGCATTAGAAATAAATCCAAATGATTTGGAAGCCATAGTTTTAAAAGGAAAAATCTTAAAAAACACAGATAAAGAAAAATCAAAAGATTATTTTGAAGACATTTTAGTTAAGTGTAATGGTAGTAATGAAGAATCCCTAATTGTTAAGGGCGATGTTTTGTACGAGTTAGACGATTATGATTCAGCAATCACAGCATATACAAAAGCATTAGATATTAATCCCTTAAATTCAAAGACATGGGAGAAAAAAGGAAAAGTTCTATGTTATAATGATAATAAGAAAGATGGAATTAAATCTTTAAGAAAATCACTTTTATTGAATCCTTATGATATCAAACTTTGGAGAGACTTGAGGGCGTATTGTGGAGATTTAGAATCTGAAATACATGAATGTGATAACGCATTATTGATTTTTCCAAAAAGCGAATATGAATGGCGATGTAAAGCAGATAACTTAAAAAGCATTGGAGACTATGAAAATGCAATAAAATGTTATGATATGGATATGGACGTAGAATATCATAGCACTATGGATAATAGCTATATTTCACAGGCAGATTGCTTTATAGAATTAGAAGATTATGAAAATGCAATTAAAAGTCTAGATAAAGCATTAAACATCTGGCCAGAAAATTTCATCACCATTAAATCAAAAGGCGATTGTTATTTTAATCTTAAACAATATCAAAAAGCATTGGAATGTTATGAGGTTTTAATCAAAAATAAGAAAAATTGGTATGATGTTGAAATTTCAAAAGGAGAAGCATTACTAAAAATTGATAAAAATCATGGCATTGCATATTTTGATGAATTGCTCAAAAAAGAATTAAGCCTATTTGATAAAGCAAAAATATATTTTGCGTTAGAAGATTATGACCAATCATTAATGTATATTAACCAAACAATAGATAAAAATGATTCTCACAGTTATAATCATTTATATTCTCTTAAAGCACAGATATTATATGAAATGGGAGATAAACAAGCTGCTCTTGAATATTTTGACAAATCAATTGAAGATTACCCAACAGAATTTGCAATAATCCATAAAGCACTTATCTTAGAAGAACAGAAAGAATATAAAAAAGCAATTGATTGTTTAGATGAAATATTAAAAAGCAAACCCTACGATAAAAAAATCATTTCTAAAAAAGAAGAACTTCAAGGCAAACTCCGGGACATGTGAACATAGGATTTTTGAAGGTTTAAGTAGAAGTTCTGTCAAGGACTTTGGTGATTTAAAAGAAGAAAAATTATAGAATTAATGAGCATTCTTTTCATTCTAAATTTTTAACTATATTAATTAACTCCTAACAAAATAAATTGTGTCATCATAGTTACTTAAACAAAAATACTAATGCAAATATTATGTACTCTCCCAAAAAAGACAAATGCCCCATGAAAATAATTGATAATAAAAACTTTTTTTAAAAAAAATACAATAGAACTATAGTTAATTAAGGTATTTAATGATTAAGATTAATCTAAAACAAGTAAAAATAAATATTAAAGCTTAATAAACTCCAAAAATCATTGTAAAATTTTGTTGCCCGTATACTATACAAAATATTTAGTACTTTTAGCTCTTACACCATATATTCACTAGGGCAGTATTAATATTTTGTCAAATTAACCATATTGAACAATGTTCAAAAAAAATAGTGAAATAATTAACTCATAAATTTATATGGCAAATTTATTTTTATACACCATTATTGGATAAATTATGTGGAATACCCCCATCCACATCAACTCTTTTAATTTGATTATCAACAGTTATTTTTTCATACCCTCCAGTGAATGTAACTACACAACCATCATGAATAGCTTCATTTTGGATATGCATTATTTTTTTCGAGAAAATCCATAACCTCTTCTTAGTAAACCCAATTCTATCATTTCCAACAAGGAAATAATTTTTAGATAAACTCAACACTTACGTCATAATCTTTATCTGCAAAATCTGATACTATCTCATTTATCAATTCATTAACATTATATATGTTGCAATCAAACCAGATATTTGCCGAAGCAACATATTCTATGCGTTGGGATTCAGCAACCAGATGATATATTGAAGACCCAACCATAGCTGTTCCACAATCTCTTTTTCGGGTTACAACTTCCTTAAATATCAGTTCATGGATCCCCATTACATTTTCAACAGAAATCTCTGCACCCGGAAGCATCTCCACAATATACTCATTAGAAGTTAATTCATTTTTAATCAAATCCTCCAATAGGGATAAATGAGCTTCAGATTCACAGTTCAATACAAACTGAAAACCTTTATCCAAATTTATCGCTTCGTTTATTTGTGTAATCTCTTGATTGTTTCCAGAAATTCCACAAACATTACCGTACCCAATACTTCTTTTTTCAGTTATTACACTTTTAATTTTATTTATACGACCAACAGTTACTTCATCTAGATTTTTAAAATTAATACAAAGTTTTTTTCCAAAATACATAATTATACTCCTGAATTTAATTATGCTCAGTAGAGCATTCTATTTTACACATTCAAATTTTGTTTAGGCAATGGTTTATTTCCAATTATACAGCAGGTCCAGTTTATCTTTTATTTCACTTTCAATTTGTGATTTTTTATGAATGTTTAGGAAAACATCCTTACCATGATTTGTATTCTTGTATCTAATCAGCTCATCTTTGTATAATTGCCCCAATTCTTTATTGATTTTTTTACAAGGATGTTGTGATAGTTTATTGCAAATATTAGATTTTGGAGTATGTCTGTTTTGCCAGTAATTATTTCTAAATAAGAAATATAGAATGTCCTCTCTTATTTGATTTGATTTCATGATAACTACCTAAAATCATTTTCAGTCTTTTAAGTGTTCATCCAATAATTCTTTTAATTTGAATGCTGATGCTTTGTTTAATATTATTTGAGTGTTTGATTCATTTATGAGCTCTATGTTTTTCCCATCTGATGTTAAACGTTTGTTGAATAGGATTAATCTGACTTCTTCATTATCTGCGCCAACACCTATTGATGAGGCATAAATCAATTCTGAATCCGGATCAATCACCATGTTTTTATTAATTGCAATAATATCATTTTTCATGTTAAAACCTCTAAATTATACTAACAATATATAATTTTCATTTACTTCTTCAATGTAAATGCCATACCCTTCTTTCATTAGAATTTCATTCTCTAATTGGATTAAATCTACATCTGGACTGTTTTCATCAAAAATTTCATCAAATTCCCCATCACTTATTATATCATAAGATTCATCTGCATGATTCATTGCTTCTTCAAGGGCAAGTTTATTTAACTCATCTAAAAGCATGTTTAAGTTTACTACAATCGGAGACTGCAAATTTAAATGATATTTTGAGTTATTGTTTTTAATAACCACCTGTTTATCTGTTAAATCGTCAATAAATTTATTTAATGTAATTCTAGAGATTTCAGCCCCAACTGCAATTTGCAATTTGGACAATTCTGCAAACGGATTCATCAATAAATAATCTATTACTTTTATTTGGGGATAATCGCCTAAAATTTCATCTAACATAATAAACACCTATGTATATTAAATATACAAATACCTATTTAAATAATTTACTATTGTATATAAAGTATCCAACAAGATATCATATCATTGAAATTCACTTACTGCAAACTAAAAAAAGAATAATGAAAATATCGAACTAGGAATATTCACTCATCACATAATATTCTTTAATCCCTTTAAATTCCTTTTTAACTTCCTTAAGAAGAGAATTATTAATTTCTTTAAGTATATATCTTTATTCACCAAATTACAAAAATTTATTACTTATTTTATATAAAAATGAAATAATCAATATGGGAATTACTAATTATATTAAAACCAGATTATTAAGTTTCCCCAATAAATTTTTAAAAGAATTTACAGTGAATATAAAGCCAATATAGTGAAAAAACTATACAAAATATAAACACTTACTAAAAAAGACCAAATTAATACCTTAAAAAAAGATTCAATTTTTAAAAAAAAAGCAACATGTCGCACTTAATAAAACCATCAATAAGTCATATTAAGTTAATAAACAAAAAACTTAATATTAATGATTAATAAGTCAAATAACGTCCATATAATATATATTTTATTTTGCCCGTATACTAACTCTCTTGAATCATCGGTAGAATACCCTTCCCTCCTCGAGTAACCCTCGAAACGGGCAGCCTATCTAATGCTGGGTTTCTCCTAATCATTGACAGTATCAACTTTCCTCATAGAAGGACCGAAGGCATCAGTCATTAAAAAATGATACGGCAATAATATTTATGTATAAAATAATATTTAACTATTTCTTAATCCATTGAAAAAACAAATAAAAATAAATTAAGAAATAACTAAAACAATAAAAATAAGTAAATTATAATAAGAATAGGCTTGCAGCGAAATGAAATTCCCATAGAAAACCATAGTACACAAACAAAACAC
>ERZ857827.88-NODE-88-length-148043-cov-23.279056_pt1 | contig 148043 bp, 130 predicted proteins | sample MGYA00519761_ERZ857827 | MGnify/ENA primary metagenome ERZ857827 (study PRJEB31778, sample SAMEA3449370) | human gut metagenome | biome: human gut; feature: human-associated habitat; material: faeces | place: United Kingdom | collected 2010/2012 ... | reverse complement strand
ACCAGGCTCTTGCCGCCGATATGGGCTGACAAACGAATTTATCTTCTCAGAAAGGAGGGATACACCATGTATCGGAGAGTATTGCCGCTTCTGCGCTCAAGACTTGAGTGGGAATAAACATACCGTGTTTCCCCCTGCCCGGTATCAGAAAATCTGGCCGGGCAGCTTCTTTTTCTACTTTGGCGGGAAACGCGCCTCGAATGCTTCAAAGCCTTCGGGATCCCTTTCAGCCACAAGGTAGCTTTCGGGGTCGTGATAGGTGCCGGTTATGCTATCGAGAAAGCCGGTTTCCAGCTCCTTTATGAGGAAATATGGAACTACCGTGTCATCGGGATCGGCATCGGCATAACGGATGCCTTTTGTGCTGGCCACGACAAAGCCGGACTTGCCGTAGAAGTCTATGTTGCCTGTGATGGCCAGCGCCTTTGCACCCATATCGCGTGCCTTTTCCATTGAGTAGTCCAGAAGCCGCTTGCCGTAGCCCTGCCGCTTGTACCCGGGGGCGATGCTGATGGGGCCGAAGGTCATTATGGGTATGGCCTTGCCGCCGGAGGTCGTTATCTCGGAACGGGAGTACATGACGTGGCCTATCAGCTCACCGTCCTTTTCCATCACAAAATCCAGCTCAGGCACAAAGTCCGGCGCGCTGCGATAGCAGTGCAGAACATAATGCTCTGTGCAGCCGGGGCGGTATACGTTCCAGAAGGATTCGCGTGTAAGGTTTTCTACGGCGCGGTAGTCGGCCGGGGTCTCGTTGCGTATTATTATACTCATATCTATATCCTTATCTCTTTGGGTTAGTTTTGTTGAATTTTGCTATGCTCTTGAATTTACGCTCCTTTGCGGCGCGGCTGCCTGTGGGGCCGGCTGCATAGGCGTTTTCTAACGCCAGCTTTTCATAAGACAAAAAGCGCTCCTCTGACAGCTCGCCCCTTTGCAGCGCGGAACGCACTGCGCAGCCGGGCTCGTTTTTATGGGTGCAGTCGCCGAAACGGCATCGGGCGGCCAACTCCTCTATATCGCTGAAGGCTGTGCTGAGGCCAATGGAGGCGTCCCATATGCCAAGCTCTCGCATGCCGGGAGTGTCTATCACCGCTGCGCCGTTGGGAAGCATCAGCAGCTCCCTGTGAGTGGTGGTGTGGCGGCCCTTGTCGTCGTTCCTGAGGCCGCCGGTATCCTGCCTGTCCTCGCCCAGCAGCCGGTTGATGAGGGTGGACTTGCCTACGCCGGAGGAACCTACGAAGGCAACTGTCTTTCCTTGGGAGATGTAGGGCAGTATCTGGTTATAGCCGTCCAGCGCCATGGAAGAAGTGACAAGTACATCTGCCCCGATAGCGATGCTGGCGGCCTGGGCGGCCTTTACTGCGGGATTATCGCAAAGGTCGGCCTTGGTAAGCACCACTACGGGCAGGGAACCGCTTTCCCACGCAACGGATAAGTAGCGTTCCAGGCGGCGCAGGTTAAAGTCGCTGTTCAGCGACATGCAGATGAATACGGTGTCAATATTAGCGGCAACGGCCTGCTCCATCCTGGCTGTGCCTGCCGATTTACGGAGAAATAGGCTTTTACGGGGCAGCACACGGTTTATAACGGCCGCCCCGCCGTTTAGGGCTGCCATCACATAGTCGCCCACAACGGGGTAATCCGAAGGGGAGGCTGCTTCATGCTGGAATTTACCGGATACCGACGCCAGCAGATCCCCTTCGGCGCTTATAATGCGGTACAAGCCCTTTTCCTGGGAAACTATCCGGCAGAGGGAAAGCTCAGGGTATTGGATGCTTTGCTCCAGGTACTGTGCAGGTATAAGGGTGAGCTTCATATGTTCTTTTCCTCCCTCAGCCTGTTTCCGGCTTTTTCCAGATAGCTGTCCGCGGCGGCAATTATGCCGTCCTTGGCCTCTGCCCCGTCATATACGCTGTACATCAGGAACATAGGCCCATAGAAGCCCAAGGCTTTTTCCATAGGGTCGGCGTATCCGAGGCTGCTGAAAATATCCGCCACATAGCCCAAAGGACCGGAGACCAGATACTGCTGGTACAGCCTGCCCATCTCCGGGCCGCGGTACTGCTCAAGCGTCAGCATTCTGCGAAAGGAGGAAGCAAAGCTGTCCTGTGTCCAATACCGAAACTGCGCCTTGCCGTATTCCACCAACCGGTCTACAGTGCCCCTGAGGTATTCCTCCTCCATATTGGAGACAGACCCCGTGGGCATTTGAAATTCATTTGCGCGCTCGGCGTCATGCCGCTCCATGCGGCTTAGGATGCTGTCAAAAATATCCCTCTTGTTTTTATAGTGCTTATACAGCGCACCTTTCGTTATGCCCAGCTCGCCCGCTATGGCGCTCACCGGCACAGCCTCGTAGCCGTCTCTGGCGAACAGGCCGAGAGCTGACAGCAGAATGCTCTTCTTCGTATCGCTCATGCAACCTCCGTGTCATGTTATAAATAAAGTAAACAATCGTTTATATATATTATGATAAACGATCGTTACCATCAGTTGACAAGGACACACAAGGTTTTAGAAGCCAAACAGCACGGCATAACTGTGTCGTCCTCATTTGAAATACAACCAGTATTTCTGCACTCGTCCTCCTTGTTCTGCCATACTCTTTGGCTTCTAAAACTCGAAGACCCTAAAGAGCTTGTTTTGAGGGCGATCCAAGGCCGAGGAGCGCAGTACTACTGGATGTAATACAAGCGACGAGAACGCAGGAGCGTACCAAAACAAGCCTTTAGGGCTTGTGTGCTCTTGTCAACTGATGGTTACTTGTCAAGAGAAAATTTCCGGGGTTTTTCGATAGAGAAGGCCGGAGCATAGCCCCGGCCTTGAACAGTTGAATGGTTGAATAGTTGACGCGGATTAACGGCCGTACTGGCAGTCGTTGTTGCCGGAACCGGTGATCCACATCTCAAGCATGTTGATGGGGTCGTTGAAGTCGGCGATCCAGCCTTCGCGGGCGAAGTCGAAGTTGCCGTTCTTGCGCTCCTGGAGGAATACGTTCCAGTCGCACTGCTTGATGGTCATGTCGATGCCGATGGCGGCCAGATCCTGCTGCATAGCCTCGCCGATCTTTACATGGCTGGTGGCTTCGTTGGTCAGATACTCGAGGGAGATGGGGGTCTCCGCGGAGAGCATGCCGTCGTCGCCGAACTTGTAGCCGGCAGCCTTCAGCAGGGTGCGGGCCTTCTCAACGGTGCCCTCATAGTCGTTGTTGATGGCGAAGGGATCAAAGTAACCCTGCTCTACCAGGTCGGTCTTGAAGATGCCGCCGTTGCCGTCCGCCATGCCGTAGGGGATGAAGGAGTTAGCGGGCTTCTGGCCGCACTGAGCTACGTTCTCGATGATGTAGTCGCGGTCGATGAGGATGGAGAAGGCCTCGCGCATGCAGGCGGCCTGCTCGGGGGTCTTATCGGCAAAGAGGGCGCTCTTGCAGTTGAAAGCCGCATAGTAGGTGCCCAGAGCGTCGATGATGTGGAACTCGGGGTTGACGTCCTTCAGGGAGGCGATCTCATTGGTGGGAACGGTATCGATGAAGTCTACGTCGCCGGCGTTGTAGGCGGAGTAGATGGCGGTGTCATCAGCGGAAAGCATAAACTGGAGCTTGTTGACGGTCACCTTGTCGGCATCGTACCAGTAGGGGTTCTTCTCATAGGTCATGGAGGTGTCGTGGTTCCACTCGGTGCAGACAAAAGCGCCGTTGGAAACGAAGCCGGCATCCTGGCACCAGCCGCCGGGAGAGGTCTGCCAATCCTTATAGGCCTCAACGGCAGCCTGCTTCACGGGATAGAAGGTGGGGAACGCCATAAGGTCCTCGATGTAGGCGCAGGGCGCGGTGAGGACGAACTCGAAGGTGGTGGCATCCTTGGCGGTCACGTTCAGCTCATCGGGATAGCCCGCGAAGCCGGCGAACATATAGCCATAGTCAGCTGCGGTGGCGGTGGCGGCGGCGCGCTTCCACGCATACTCAAAGTCGGCGGCGGTCAGGTCGGAGCCGTCGGACCACTTCAGGCCCTCGCGCAGGGTAACGGTGTAGGTCAGGCCGTCGTCGGATACGGTGTAGCCGGTGGCGCAGGCGGGAACGGTGTGGCCCTCTGCGTTGTAGGTGTAAAGGCCGGAGAAGGAGTTGGCTGCCAGGCAGGCGCCGTCAACGGTGCTGTTGAGGGCGGGATCCAGGAAGTCAGGCTCGGAGGCCAGGTTCAGACGCAGGGTGTCGGAGCCGTTGCTCATGGTAGCGTACATGAAGAACTTGGTCTGGAAGAGGTTGGCGTAGATGCCGTCCACATATTCCTTCTGCATATACAGGTCGTTGTAATAGTAGAAGGGCAGTATGCAGTAGTTGGACATGAGGATGTCCTCGGCCTTATGCATGAGCTCGGTACGCTTTGCGTAGTCGGTCTCGGTCTTGATCTGGGTGATCAGGTCGTTGTACTGGGTCCAGTCGGCAGTGGGGTTGATGAAGGCGTCGCTTACCAGAGAAGCAGCGTCCGCATCTTCTGTGGTGGCGGGAGTCTCCTCGGTGGTAGTGGGCTCGCTGGGAGTTTCAGCAGCAGGGCTGGAGCAGGCAGCAAATACGCCGCAGCACATCACAGCGATGAGAAGCAGTGCGAGTACTTTTTTCATGGTTATTCCTCCATTTTTTTTATTTAGTAAATACCCGGAAGGGTAAAATACTTTTGAAGTTATTTGTTCCAGCAGGCTACCATGTGGCCGCCGCCCCTGTCGGTCAGCTCGGGACGCTCCATGGCGCACTGCTCCGTAGCGTAGCGGCAGCGGGTGCGGAAGGGGCAGCCGGAGGGCATATTGAGGGGGCTGGGAACGTCGCCCTCGAGAACTATGCGGTTCTTTTTGCGGGCGGTCTTGGGGTCGGGTATAGGCACTGCGGAAAGCAGGGACTGGGTGTAGGGGTGCTTTGGATCGGACATAAGCTCGTTGGCATCCGCAAGCTCCACTACGTGGCCCAGATACATTACCGCTATGCGGTTGGAAATATGCTGTACGACCAGCAGATCATGGGCTATGAAGAGATACGCCACGCCCAGCTGGTTCTGCAGATCCTCGAACATGTTGATGACCTGCGCCTGAATGGATACGTCCAGCGCGGATACGGGCTCGTCGCAGACTATGAATTTGGGGTCTACGGCGAGTGCCCGGGCTATGCCTATGCGTTGGCGCTGGCCGCCTGAAAATTCGTGGGCGTAGCGGGTGGCATGCTCGGAGTTAAGGCCTACCAGCTCCATAAGGCTTATTACCTTCTCCCTGCGTTCCTTGCGGTTGGCGCAGAGGTGGTGTACGTCGATGGGTTCGCCGATTATATCCTCGGCAGTCATGCGGGGATCCAGAGAGGAATAGGGATCCTGGAACACCATCTGCATCTTGGCGCGCATTCGTTGAATGTTCTTTTTTGTAACTTCCTCGCCTTCAAAGCGCACTGTGCCGCCGGTGGGGTCGTACAGGTGAAGCAGGGAGCGGCCTACGGTGGTCTTGCCGCAGCCGGACTCGCCTACAAGACCCAGTGTCTCGCCGGGCTTTATGCAGAAGGATACATCGTCAACGGCCTTGAGCGTCATGTTCTTGAAGCCGGAGCGCACTTGGAAATACTGTTTCAGATGTTCAACTTCTACGAGATATTCGCTCATATTATTCAGCCTCCTCAACAGTTCCGATATTATCGCGGGTGTTTATCCAGCAGGACGCCCTGTGGGACTCGTTGATTATGCGTTCCTCGGGCACCTGTTCAAGGCATATCTTCATGGCCTTGTCACAGCGGGCGCAGAAGGCGCAGCCCTTGGGCATGTTCAGCATGTTTATGGGGGTGCCGGAGATGGGCACCAGGCGCTCCTTCATGTTGGTTATGTTGGGTATGCTGCGAAGCAGACCCCTGGTGTACTCGTGGCGGGGGTTGTAGAATATCTCGTCGGCAGTACCCCGTTCGCAGAAGCGGCCGCCATACATGACCACTATCTCGTCGCACATTTCCGCTATTACGCCCAAGTCGTGGGTGACCATTATGATGGCCATGCCCAGCTTCTTCTGGAGACTCTGCATCAGCTCCAGTATCTGTGCCTGTATGGTAACGTCCAGGGCGGTGGTGGGTTCGTCCGCTATAAGTATATCCGGTTCGCAGGCCAGCGCCATGGCTATCATGACACGCTGGCGCATACCGCCGGACAGCTCGTATGGGTACTGCTTGAGGCGCTTTTCGGGTTCGTTTATGCCGACCAGCTTCAGCATCTCAAGGGCCTTTTCCATGGCCTCGTGCTTGCTGCTCTTTGTGTGCAGCAGTACCGCCTCGGCTATCTGGCTGCCTATGGTGAATACCGGGTTGAGGCTGGTCATGGGATCCTGGAAGATTATGGAGCAGCACTTGCCCCGGAAATCCTGCATCTTGGATTCGCCCCAGCGGGATATATCCTCGCCTTTATAGAGTATCTCGCCGCTGGTTATACGGCCGTTGTCGGCCAGTATCTGCATGATGGAGTAGGCGGTGACGCTCTTGCCGGAGCCGGATTCGCCCACTATGCCCAGCACCTTTCCGGCGTCCAGGTTGAAGGATACGCCGTTTACCGCCTGCACCTCGCCGTGGTCGGTGGTAAAGGAGGTGTGCAGGTCTTTTACGCTAAGAAGATGTGTAGTATTTTCGCTCATGTTTATCACCTCTTCAGCTTAGGATCGAAGGCGTCCCTCAGGCCGTCGCCCAGAAGGTTCATGGAGAGAACTATAAGGCAGATGGTAAGCGCGGGGAATACCAGCTTATAGGGGTATGACTGCAGTCCGTCGCGGGCGTAGTTTGCGAGGGAGCCCAGCGAGGGCATGGGCGCACGGACGCCCATACCTATAAAGGAAAGGTAGCTCTCGGTAAATATGGCCGAGGGTATCTGCAGGGCGGTGGTTATGATTATGACCGATATGCAGTTGGGCAGAATGTGCTTTCGGATTATGCGCCCGGAGCCTGCGCCTATGGACTCCGCGGCCAGTATGTAGTCGTTCTCCTTTATGGAAAGTATCTGGCCCCGGATAAGGCGGGCCATACCTACCCAATACAGAAGGCCGAATACCAGGAACAGCGATATCATGTTGGCCCCCAGCTTGTTGAGAAGGGAACCGTTCGGGAAGTGTATCAACTCGTCGAATACCACCGCCAGCAATATTACCATGAGCATATCGGGCAGGGAGTAGATAATATCCACTATGCGCATCATTATCAAGTCCACTTTACCGCCTAAATAGCCGGATATACTGCCGTATATGACGCCGATTATCATGACTATGATGCTGGCGAAGAGGCCTACGCAGAGGGATACGCGGGTGCCGTATATTACGCGGACGAAATAGTCGCGGCACTGCTCATCTGTGCCGAAAATATGGGGGAAGCGCTGGCCGCCCTGGGCTATGTACTCCTGCTCCATCTCGCTGTAGGTGAAGGGAGCCATGTTTTTTGCGCCCTTATCCCGCCTGCCGTTTACGGAAAGTATCTCGGAATACTTGTAGGGTACGATCATGGGCGCAACTATTATGGTGATTATGATGAGAGAAAGTACTATAAGGCTGCCCACGGCCAACGGGTTCTTGAAGAGCTTGCGCATACCATCCCGGAAGAAGGTAGTGCTCTTGCTCATAACGTCCTGCTGCCGCTTTTCCTCTTCGGTGGCGGGAGCAAACTTATCAAGGTTTATCTGCATGCTCAGCGGGTTCTTTTTGGGAAGTGAGCTGTTGTTCTGTTCCAAGAGTATCGGCCTCCTTTCTTTAATCGTAATTGATGCGGGGATCCACCAGCTTATACAGCAGGTCGCATATGAGCGTAGCCGCTACCATAAGGGTGGCAAGGAAGATCGTGGTCGCCATTATCATGGTGTAATCCCGGTTGGTTATGGCGCTTACGAACTTGCTGCCTATGCCGCCTATGGTGAATATGGTCTCGACTATCATGGAGCCGGTGATGATGTAGGCGATCTGCGGGCCCGCATAGGTTATCACGGGAATGAGGGAGTTGCGCAGGGCGTGCTTGAATATAACGGTCCACTTGTGTACGCCCTTTGCCTTTGCGGTGCGGATATAGTCCTGACTCAGCGCGTCCAGCATACTGGTCTTGGAAAGGCGGGTGATGTAAGCCATGGGGTACGCTGAAAGCGCTATTACCGGGAGCACATAGCTGGGGTTGTTAGGGCTCCAGACGGGTACCCAGCCCAGCTTTATACAAAATACAAGCAACAACAGGGTTGCCAATACAAAGCTCGGTACTGCCGTAAACAGAGTAGAAAGGAATACTATGACGCGATCCGGCCATTTGTTGCGCATGAGCGCGGCAATGCTGCCGAATACCGTTCCGCATATCAGAGCGATGGATATGGCGCGAAGGCCGACCTTGCAGGATATGGGGAAGGATTCGGATATGATGCTGCTTATCTCGCGGCCGTTCTTGAGGGATACGCCGAAGTCGCCCTTGAAAAGTTCCTTGATATAGATGCCGAACTGCACCACGAGGGGTTTATCCAGGTTATATCTGGCGTTTAGCGCGGCGATGGTGGCCGGGTCGAGAGCTTTTTCACGGTTGAACGGGCCGCCCGGGATGGCGTGCATAAGGAAAAATGTGATTGCGCATATTATGAATACGGTGAGAACTGCAAGCAGGAGGCGCTTGATGATGTATTTTGTCACATTCTTCCCTCCTTTCTGAGTTATTATTTTTTACCGACTGTGTATTTATTTATTATAATATTGACGGCGTTGCTCGTCAATATGTCATTTATGTGGCAAAGCGATAAAACCCCGGCCCCGCCAAGGGGGAGAGGGGGAGAGTATGTAGATGGGAGGCAGAGGAAAGAAAAAAGTGGCTTAAAAGCCACTTTCAGTCTGTCAAAAAAACCCAGGGTTGATAAGGGGCCGCAGCCCCTTATGTTTAATCCGGCTCTGACGACATGTGCGTCAGAACGGATGAAAACCCAGAGGTTTTCGTACTTTGCGGATTTTGCCGCCCGGGAGCGAATGCGAGAGGCAAAACCCGTAAAACTCAAAAAAGTGGCATTCAGCCACTTTTTTGACACTCTGAAAGTGGCTTAAAAGCCACTTTTTAATTATTCGTCTTTATAATATGCGTTGATTTTTATTCCTCAGTGTGCTCGCCGCCGCCTATGTCGAGGAACTTTATCTCGTTGCCGCAGGCCCGGACGAACTTGATCAGGTCGTAGCGGTGCATGGCCACGGTAGCGTCGCTGGTGAGGGGGTGGCAGCATACCATCTCGTCCCGGAGGATATCCTTGTCCACTACCAGAAGGGTCTTGTGCTCCTTGTCGTTCATCAGGGCAAGAGGGGTGACGGCGCCGGAAACTACGCCGAGGTTTTCCTGCAGCATTTCGTCGGTGCAGAAGCTCAGGCGGGATACGCCCAGCTTGCGGCTCACCTCGGAGGTCCTGAACTTCTTATCGGCGCGGATGATTATGATAAAAAAGTTGGTCTCGGTATGGTCGCAGGCGTAGATGTTTTTAAAGTGCTTTGCTCCAACATCGGCGCCTATGCCTTCGCAGTCCTCCATGGTCTTGGCCAATGGGTGCTCATAGTAGTAGTATTTAATGCCAAGCTCATCAAGCTTCTCAAGGGCGGGTTTTGCAGCTTCTCTCATAGTTCAATAGCTCCTTTCTCATAAAAAAGCTTATTATAGTCAAAACGAATATCAACTTTGACTATTTTACCACAGAGCAACTGCGTTTGCAATCTGAAGCTGAGCTGTTTTTTAGGGCTTGAGCCGCCTTGTAATAGGCACTGGGCTGTGGTATCCTTTTTTCATGCACACAGAGGGGGCAAGCTCATGAAAAAAGGAATGCTTATAACTAACGGCTTTGTAGGCGAGGAAAGCTTCAAAAGCCTTTTCAGGGCCCTTATGGAAGCGGCTGAAAAGGAAAGCATAGCCATAGAGCAGCAAAGCAACGACAGTCTGCTTTTCGATATAGCGTCTGGAGAGCCGCTTTTCGATATAGACCGATACTCCTTCGGCATATTCTGGGATAAGGATATAATGCTGGGACAGATGCTGGAAAAATGCGGCCTGCGCCTTTTCAACAGCGCCAGGGCTGTTGCCCTCTGCGACGACAAGGCGCTGACCCATGCGGCGCTCTCAGGCAGGCTGCCGATGCCCAAGACGGTGCCGGTGCCCCAGACGTACAAATACGTAGGCTACGGAGAGATGGCCTTTTTGAAAAGGGCGGCGGAATATCTCGGCCTGCCGCTGATAATCAAGGAATGCCGCGGCTCCTTCGGCAAGCAGGTATATCTTGCGGATACGGAGGAACAGGCGGCGGAAATAATACGCTCCCACGAGGCCACGCCCATGATAATGCAGCAGGCGGTCAGGGAAAGCTTCGGGCGGGATGTGCGCATATACGTGGTGGGCGGAGAGGTGATGGGCGCCATGCGGCGCAGCAACGACCGCGATTTCAGGGCCAACATAGCCAATGGCGGCAGTGCGGAGGCGTATGTGCCCAGCGACGAGGAAAAACACCTTGCTCTGGAGGCGGTAAGACTGCTGGGGCTGGACTTCGGCGGTGTGGACATATTGCATTCACAAGAGGGCCCGCTGCTTTGCGAGGTAAACTCCAACGCACACTTTGCGGCCATGGAAAAGAGCACCGGAGCGGATATTTCCGGCGCCGTAATGCGGTACATAAGGAGTGAACTTGAAAAATAAACTTTCTTTGCCACAGGATAAATGGAAAAGCCTGCGCGCCTGGTAAGGTTAATAAAATGCCCGTTTCCGTTAAAAAAATATAAAAACCGGGGTTGGCAAGCGGCGACTCATATTTTATAATAAAACATATAAAAAACCTCAATAAATTAAGAACGCTCCGCCTGATCGATTTTCATATTTTTCGGAGGACAGATGCAGGAAAACAAGGAATATCACCGAACAGGTATAACTGAAGCTATAGCCGAAGATGCCATCCATATAATGGAGGGCGACGAGGCTATAATTCACGATCCGCCGGAAAGCCACAGGCTGAGCAAGACGCAGCATACGTTTCTGACGGTGCGCAACATATTCGTGGTAATAGCGGGCGGGCTGTTCATATTGTCCATGCTGCATATAGAGCCCATATATCATTACTGGAACGTGCTGAAGTTCGTGGCGTATATACTGGGCGCAGGGGCATACGGCGCAGAAGTTATAGTGCTGACGGACGGCTGGCGCAAAAACCCCGGCTTAAAGGAGATGCTTATGCCGTATATGTTCGGCGTGCTGTACGTGCTGCTGGGGTTCAGTTACCTTCTGGGAAATCACTGATAAAACGAATAATGGAAAGGGACGGATAACCGTCCGCGGCCTATCTGCCGGTTGGGCGGATGGGCATTTTTTTGCAAAAAAATAGAGCCGCCGGCGTCCGGCGGGGAGCGTCATCCTGACGCTGCCCACCACGACGTAGAGCTCTATACCTCCGGCCGTTTTTGAAATTCAGCTCACTGGGCCGGAGAAACGCTATTCCCTCTTATTTGTTCTCAAGAAACTGGTTTATAGTATCTACCAGCGCGTCGCAGTCTATGCCGTGTACGGCGCATGCCTGCTCAAGGCTCTCACCATGGGCCATTATGCAGCCCAGGCAGTGCATACCGGCTTCCATGAGCAGGTCGGCTATGGCGACGTCAACGTGCAGTATCTCTTCGATGGTCATATCCTTGTTTATAGTCATATGTGTTTTCTCCTTTGTGCGGCATTTTCCTACATTATATCATGGGCAGAGGAAGAACAAAATATGCTTTTTGTGATGAACGATAAAAAACAGGCAGGGAGCCCTATCACATTTTTTTATATACAGCCGGGGAGGTTTTGGTGTAGAATATACATAATACTATGCAAGAGGCTTAAGGAGAATATGCGGGATAAGATAAGCGACGCGGACCTTTACCTCTGGGGCGAAGGTACAAATTCATATGCATACCTCACTCTGGGCTGCCATAAGGCCGAGCACAGGGGCTATGAAGTATACCGTTTTGCGGTATGGGCGCCAAACGCGGTGTCCGTAAGGGTAGTAGGCAGCTTTAACGGCTGGAACATGGACGCGGATCCCATGCACCCCATAGGTGAAACGGGAGTATGGGAGGCTTTCATCGGCATTGCCCATCAGGGTGATACATACAAATACGCAATTGAAACCCGTATGGGTGAAATAATATACAAGGCCGATCCTTTTGCCTTCTATACCCAGAAGCGGCCCAACACGGCCTCCGTCATATGGGATCTTGAGGACGGCTACCTCTGGGGCGACGGGGACTATATGGCCGCCCACCGCAATGAGGACAGCCACATGCTCCCCATGAACATATATGAGGCGCATCTGGGCTCATGGGTAGAGGGGCTGGACTTTCCGGCGCTGTCCCGGCGGCTTGTAGGCTATGTAAAGGAGATGGGCTATACCCATATAGAGCTGCTGCCGGTATCCGAGTACCCGCTGGACGACAGCTGGGGCTATCAGGTTACCGGATATTATTCCATCACCTCCCGCTACGGCAACCCGTCGCAGTTCAAGGAATTCATAGACCAATGCCATCAGGCGGGGCTGGGCGTGATAGTGGACTGGGTGCCCACTCACTTCTGCAGGGATGAGCAGGGCCTGAGGCTTTTCGACGGCACTCCCCTTTATGAGCACCCGGATCCGCGCAGGAGCGAGCAGCCCCAGTGGGGTACCACCCTCTTTAACTTTGAAAAGAACGAAGTGAGGAGCTTCCTCATATCCAACGCCGTGTTCCTCATGAAGGAATACCATATAGACGGGCTGAGGGCGGACGCCGTGAGCTGCATGCTTTATCTGGACTATGGCAAGCGGGGCGGGGAGTGGCTGCCTAACCGCTACGGCGGCAGGGAGAACATAGCGGCCATAGACTTCCTCCGCCAGCTTTCGGATACCGTGCGCAGGGAATGCCCAGGGGCGCTGCTGATAGCGGAGGAGAGCACCGCCTTCCCGGGAATGACCGCGCCTACCTCAAAGGGAGGTCTGGGCTTCGACTATAAATGGAACATGGGCTGGATGAACGACGTGCTGGACTATATGTCAATGGACAGCTACTTTCGGAGCTACCACCACGACGAAGTGACCTTTTCCATGTGCTATGCCTTTTCCGAGCACTATATACTGCCCCTGTCCCATGACGAGGTGGTACACGGCAAAAAGTCCCTCATAGGACGCATGCCGGGGGAATATGCGGATAAGTTCAGCCAGACGAGGCTGCTTCTCATGTATCAGATGGCCCATCCCGGAAAGAAGCTGACCTTTATGGGCACAGAGCTTGCCCAGTTCATAGAGTGGAACTTCCGCCAGTCGCTGGACTGGCTGCTGCTGGATTACCCCACCCACGAGGCCATGCAGCAGTTCGTGAGGGAGCTTAACCACTTCTATACCCGTACCCCGGCGCTGTATCAGCTGGACGACAGCTGGGACGGCTTCGAATGGATCTCCGTGGACGATCGGGCCCACAGCGTGCTGGCCTTCCTCAGAAAGGACGCCGAGGGCAACAAGATACTCTGCCTGTTTAACTTCACCCCTGTGGAGCATTATCCCTACCGGGTGCGGCTGCCCTTCATGGCCACGCTGGATCAGGCCATATCAAATGTGGACATGCGCGAGATAAAGGGCGTAGAGACGGTGCAGCTGGAGGACGGTTATTATGCGGACATAATGCTTTCGCCATACGAGGCGGTGTATTACTACGTGAACGAGACGGAGTCCGGCCAGCAGCTGCAATAATCTTACCCGATGCAAAACATTTTCCCGCCCCTTTTCGCCGGGGCGGGACGCTATCATAGATCATATTAAAAACAAGCCTTTTCATTTACTGAACACAATTTCCCATGGATGTACGAGGAGGTTTTATATGGTAAGAAAAAAGGTCGTTGCCATGCTTCTGGCAGGCGGGCAGGGAAGCAGGCTGAGCGTGCTGACTAACCGCATGGCCAAGCCCGCCGTGCCATTCGGAGGAAAGTACAGGATAATAGACTTTCCTCTCTCCAACTGCGTGAATTCCAACATAGATACGGTGGGCGTGCTGACCCAGTATGAGCCTCTGGAGCTCAACGCTTACATAGGGACAGGCCAGGCCTGGGATCTTGACCGCAACTCCGGCGGCGTATTCGTGCTGCCCCCCTACCAGTCCAGCAACAGCGGGAGGTGGTATTCAGGTACCGCCAACGCCATATTCCAGAACATGGCCTTCATAGACAGATATGACCCCGAGTATGTGCTCATACTTTCAGGCGACCATATATATAAGATGGACTATGCCCTAATGCTGGATTACCATATAAGCAAAAAAGCCGACCTTACCGTGGCCGTACGAACCGTGCCCATGGAGGAGGCCCACCGCTTCGGCATAATGAACACGGACGGCGAGGGCCGCATAGTGGAGTTCGAGGAAAAGCCAAAGCACCCAAAGGGCAACAAGGCGTCCATGGGCATATACATATTCTCATGGCCGGTACTGAAAAAGTACCTCATACTTGACGAGCAGAACAAGAACTCGGAAAACGACTTCGGCAAGAATGTAATACCTTCCATATTGAATGCCGGCCTCAGGGCCTTTGCCTACAGCTTCGATGCCTACTGGAAGGACGTGGGCACGGTGCAGAGCCTCTGGGAGGCCAACATGGACCTTATCTCCGATGACCCGCCAATAGAACTCAACGACCCTGATTGGAGGATATACAGCAAATCCCCCTGCATGCCCCCCCACTGCGTAGGCGGCAACGCCACAATAAAGCGCTCCAGCATAACAGAGGGCTGCAATATATACGGCACCGTGATGCACAGCGTAATATTCGCAGGCGTGGACATCGAGGAGGGCGCAGAGGTGGTGGATTCCGTGGTGATGCCGGGCGCCGTCATAAGAAGCGGCGCAAAGGTACACCGGGCCATAATAGGCGAGAACTCCATAGTCGGAGAAGGTTCCTTCGTGGGCGCCGAGAGAAGGCCTGAGGATGGGGAATACAATACTTCTCTTACAGACGATATAACCCTCATAGCCAGCGATACAGAGATAGAGGCGGGCAGGAGAGTTCCCGTAGGCATGATAGTTAACGCCACAAGGAAGGAGGCCTGATCTCATGGGAAACGACGTATTCGGCCTTATCTATACCGGTGAATCCAGCATGCAGCTCCGCGATCTGACCTACTCAAGGTCGGTTGCCGCGGTGCCCTTTGCGGGCAGATACCGCTGCATAGACTTTATAATGAGCAACCTTGTGAACACGGGCATTTCCAACGTTGGCATAATTGCCCAGAAGAACTACCACTCGCTGATGGATCATCTGGGCTCCGGCAAGGAATGGGAGCTGCACAGGAAGCGGGACGGCCTGTTCATACTGCCTCCCTTCGTGACCAGAGACAATACCGGCATATACCGGGGTACCATAGACGCATACCATTCCGTGATGGGCTACATACGGCGCAGCTCCCAGAAGTACATAATAATCTCCGGCAGCCACACCGTATTCAATACCACCTTCCACGACATGATAGCCCAGCACATACGCACCGGGGCCGACATAACCTTCATGTACAATGAAGTCGGCATACATCACCCGGACGACCAGTTCAACGAGCTGCGCTTCAATCTGGCGGAGGACGGCAGGGTGACCGGCATACAGCTCAACCCAAACCAGCCCGCAACGCCCCATTCCTCCTGCGACGTGGTCATGATGGAAAAGACGACGTTTGAATACCTCATCGAGGACGCATACAGCAGGGGGGATACCGACTTTCTCAGGGATGTGCTCCTTCGCAAGGTAGGAGAGCTTAAGATGTACGGCTGGAGGTACGACGGCTACGTGGGCTGTATAAGCTCGCTGCCCGGCTACTTCAACCACAATATCAACGTGCTCAAAAGCGAGGTGAGACGGGATCTTTTCAATCCCGAGCACCCCATATACACCAAGGTAAAGGACGAGGTACCCGCCCGATATAAGGGGGACTCCAGGGCCCGCAACTGCCTGGTTGCAGACGGCTGCGTGATAGAGGGAGAGGTGGAAAACTGCGTGCTGTTCCGCGGCGTGCATATAGGCAAGGGAACAAAGATAAGCAACTGCGTAGTGCTGCAGGCCTGCGACATACAGGAAGACTGCGAGCTATCGTATGTAATACTGGATAAGGGCTGCACCGTCCGCCAGGGACGCCGTCTTGCGGGCTACGACAGCTTCCCCATAATAATCAGAAAGGGCAGTACGGTTTAAATGCCAGAGAAAAAGAAAACCAAGGCCAAGGCCGAGGAAAGGATAACGGAAGAAATAAAGGAGACCCCAAAGCAGCCGCCATATAAGGTGCTGTTCCTGGCCTCGGAGTGTGTGCCATTCGTAAAGACCGGCGGGTTGGCGGACGTGATAGGCGCGCTGCCAAAGGAGCTCAAAAGGCAGGGCGTGGACGTGAGGGTGATGATCCCCCTGTATTCCGCCATAGGCCCAAAGTATCGGGAACAGATGACGCGCATATGCGAGTTTTATGTACAGCTCGGCTGGCGCAGCCAGTATTGCGGCATACTCACCATGGAGTATCAGGGAGTGCCGGTATACTTCATAGATAACGAGTACTACTTTGGCCGGGGCTACATATACGGCCAGAGCAACAGCGACGAGGGGGAGCGCTTCGCCTTCTTCTCCAAGGCCGCGCTGGAGGCCATGCCCCGTATAGGCTTCTACCCTGACGTGCTCCACGCTCACGACTGGCAGGCGGCAATGAGCATAGCCCTGTTGCGCATGCAGTACGGCAAAAGCCCGGATTACCGCCGTGTGCGCACGGTGTACACCATACACAACCTGAAGTATCAGGGGGTGTTCAGCTGGCCCTTCATGGATGAGCTTCTCTCCATCGGCCCCGAGCACTTTACAGGCGAAAGCCTCGAATACTACGGCGATATAAACTTCACAAAAGGGGCGCTGGTGTATTCCGACGCCATAACCACCGTCAGCCCTACCTATGCCGGCGAGATACAGTCCCCCGAATACGGCGAGACCCTGGACGGAGTGCTGCGCTGGCGCAGCCGGGACATATACGGCATAATGAACGGCATAGACGAGAGCCTTTTCGACCCCGCCACGGACAAGGCGATATACGCGAATTATTCCCTTGAGGATATGAGTGGCAAGGAAAAGTGCAAGGAATCGCTCCGGACGGAGTTTTGGCTTGATAAGGATGCTTCGCCCATAATCGGCATGGTTACGCGCTTTACGGATCAGAAGGGCCTCGACCTGGTGGAATACGCCATATCCGCGCTTATGGAAAAGGGGGTGCAGCTCGCCGTTTTAGGCAGCGGGGACGCACGCTATGAGCATCTCTTCTCCTGGGCGAGCTGGCGCTACGGCGGCAGGATAGCCGCAAGGTACAGCCACGACCCAGCCCTGGCCAACCGCATATACGCGGGCTCCGATATGTTCCTCATGCCATCGAGATTCGAGCCCTGCGGCCTGTCGCAGCTTATCGCCCTCCGCTACGGCACGCTGCCGATAGTGCGGGAGACGGGCGGCTTGAAGGACAGCATAACCCCCTACAATAAGTTCACGGGGGAGGGGCTGGGCTTCACCTTCCGGCAGTATAACCACATAGACATGCTGGGAGCGGTGGACAGGGCAATCGAAGCCTACCGGCAGCCTGATATATGGAAGGGCCTTATGAAGAACGCCATGAGCGCCCACTTCACATGGGAGAAGTCCGCAGGCAAGTACATAGAGCTTTACGAGAGACTGAGCGAAAGGTAGAAGGATAGCAAGCCTCAAGGCAACTCACTCTGGCCCCTTAAAAGGGGCCTCAGAGTGTCAAAAAAGTGGCTAAACGCCACTTTTTTGAGTTTTCTCATTCGGTGCTTGCGCCTATGGCGCGGCCAGCACCTCATGCAGGGAAAGCCTTGCTACGCAAGCGCCTTTTGCGGATTTGCCGCACACCCCCCAGGGGGCCCTCTCTTGCCCCTGCGGGGCAATTCACCTTGTGTCGCCAAATCCGAATAAAGCCATAAGGGGCTGCGGCCCCTTATCAACCCCTGGGTTTTTCGACAGTCTCTATTTCGTGGGGCGGCATATGGTGCATACAGGGCAAAAAAATGTGACAATGTTGCGAAGTGCGGTACTAACGAAATATTTTATGCTAAAATTTTAATTATGATGAAATTTGACCAGCGATACGAGAAATACAAAGCCCCCTTTGGTGCGGTGGAAACGGGCCGCCCGGTGCGCTTCTTTATGGAAACCGACAGGGACGACAGTAAAATAACACTCAGGCTCTGGGTAGACGGCCGTGAGGAGCTGATTTCAGGCGCCCGGGAAGAGGGCGGCGTAAGCTTCAGCTATACCCCGAACCACAGCGGCGTCGTATGGTACTGCTTTCTGATAGACGGCCCGGAGGGCAGGCGGTATTACAGCGGCACAGAGGGAGAGGGAAGCATATACGCCCAGCAGCCGGATTCCTACCAGCTGACGGTCTACGACCCCTATGAAACGCCGGACTGGTTTAAAAATACTATCGTTTACCAGATATTCCCGGACAGGTTTAGAAGGCCAGGTGAAATACTCGGTATAGAGGAGCATACGCGGCTCTTCGGCGCGCCGAGGATACATGAAAGCTGGAGCGACAGCCCGGACTACCTGCCGGTAAACGGGCAAAGGTACTATGTGCCGGAGGACTTTTTCGGCGGCAACCTGTACGGCGTAAAGGAAAAGCTGCCCTATTTGAAATCACTGGGCGTGGGGTGCATATACCTCAACCCCATATTCCTTTCCTCCACCAACCACCGCTACAACACGGCGGATTACATGACGGTGGATCCCATGCTTGGGGGAGACAGGGCGTTAGCCGAGCTTGCGGCGGCCGCTAAGGAATACGGCATACGGCTCATGCTGGACGGTGTGTTCTCACATACCGGCAGCGAAAGCGTTTATTTCAAGGAGGCTCAGAGAAATCCCCATTCCCCCTGCCGGGACTGGTACGACTTTACCGAGTATCCTGACAAATACCGCTGCTGGTGGGGCTTTGAGACGCTGCCCGAGGTGAAGGAGCTTACCCCTTCATACATGGAATTCATAGGCGGCGTAATGGAAAAATATGCCAAAATGGGAATAACCTCATGGCGGCTGGACGTTGCGGACGAGCTGCCGGACGGATTTATAGAATTCCTGCGCAAAAGGCTCAAGAGCATAGATCCCGATGGGGTGCTCTTAGGCGAGGTGTGGGAGGAGGCCACCAATAAGCACAGTATGGGCGGCCGGCGTAAATATGTGGACGGCCATGAGCTGGACAGTGTGATGGATTACCCATTCCGCAGGCTGCTTATGGATTTCTTCCTCGGAAGGACTGACGGTGAGAGGCTTGCAACCGGCCTTCTGCTCCTTATGGAAAACTACCCGCCGCAGTTTTACGAAAGCCTTCTCAATCTCATGGGCAGCCACGATGTAGTCAGGGCCATAACCGCGCTTGCGGGGGCGCCTGACAGGGATTCCCTTACGAGAGAGCAGCAGGCGGCGTATTCCCCCACTATAGAGCAGCTGAAGGCGGGCAGAAAGCGCTTCATGGCGGCGGCCGCGGTACAGTATATGATGCCCGGCGCCCCCTGCCTCTACTACGGCGACGAGGCGGGGCTTACAGGCATGGCGGACCCCTTCAACCGGGGCACATACCCATGGGGTCAAGAGGATACAGAGCTCATCGCATATTTCCAAAAGCTGGGAGAGCTGCATAAACGCGCCAAGGGCGGCTGCGCCTTCGCGGGGCGCGGCGATGTATTCGCGCTGTACCGGCCGGAGGTCATATGCATGGTAAACAGGAGCTGCGAGCCGGTAACGGCCTGCTTTGCGGATAAGGATTTTTGCGGCAATATCAGGGCCGAGCTGGAAAACGGCTGTATAGAAAGGGAGCTGCCCCCATACGGCGCGGCGATACTTATAAAAGGACAAGAGGAGCGGGCATAATATGTTCAACAGGTGGTTTCAGGGAAGGTACGGCGTGGATCAGCTCAGCAGGGCGCTGATAATCGCGAGCCTTATAGTATCCGTGATATCCTGGTTTTTCGGCAGGGCGCCGGCAGGGGTGTACTACGCGCTGCGCGGCATAACGCTGGCGCTTATCGCCTTTGCGCTTTTCCGTATGCTTAGCCGAAACTTTTATGCCCGGCAGCAGGAGCTGGCCCGGTATATGAACATGGAGCGCAGCGTGCGCAACTGGTGGCAGACGCTGCGCATTCGCCGGCAGAACTTTGTAAACGTACAGAAGGAAAAGAAAAAATACAAATACCTCACCTGCCCCCAGTGTATGCAGAAGCTCCGGGTACCCAAGGGCAAGGGCAGGATAAGAGTTACCTGCTCCAAGTGCGGCAACAGATTCGAGGCAAAGAGCTGAAAACGCCCTGTCATATTCTACCTGAATAGCGCCTCCATACAGGCGGCAAACTAAGGCTGACTACGAAACAGGAGGTACTTAAGAATGTCAAAGGCAAAGAGCCAGACCATCGGCTGCAAGGTCACAAGCTGCGCATACAACATGAGCGGATGCGACTGCGGGCTGGAACGCATCGAGGTTGAGCCTATGTGCGGCTGCCATACCGGCAACCCCGCAGATGAGAGCCTGTGCGGAAGCTATAAGTGCAGGGACTGAAAGTAGGCAGACAACAAGGCGCGGGTTCGCGCCTTTTTCATGCAGCGAAGTATTATGCGGATTTCCGTACCGCAGGGAAAGCACTGTCCTTGGACGTTAGGCAGTGTACCTTTCCCTACTGCTATTGACAGACCGTCAGGCCAAAATCATAGAGATATAAGCAGATTTCATATCTTGTTATAGGGACAGGCGTAGGATATAATATAGGGCAAAGGAGGGTGAGGCGAATGACTAACGAAGAAAAGATACTTGAAATGCTGGCAAGTATACAGACCGACATGAACGGCATGAAGGCCGACATGAACGGCATGAAGGCCGACATGAACGGTATGAAGACCGACATGAACGGCATGAAGACCGACATCGGTGAACTTAAGGCAGATGTGAGCAACCTTAAGACAGAGGCGATCAAGACCAACCTGCGCATCGAAAACGAGATAATTCCTAAGCTCAAGGTTTTAGCCGAGGGTCACGCCATGCTCTCTGAAACGCTTGCCCCAAAGAGCAAAGTAGACGAGCTGCAAAGCGATGTGGAACTGCTCAAGATAGTCGTTAAAAACCTCAACTCCGAAGTTCAGCAGCTTAAGAAAGCTCAGTGATATAGATAAATAAAAAAACGGCTCCAGGGCCGCTTTTTTATTTCCGTCATTTCTCGTCTCGCTGGGCAATGGCGCGCTTTTCCTCCAGCCGATTATTCACCCATTCCCCAATAAGGGTATACAGCACCGCCATTATGGGCACGCAGAGTATGGCGCCCATTAGTCCGAAGAGACGGGCGCCGAACAGCACCGCTATCATCACCCACAATCCGGATATGCCCACTGCGTTTCCAACCACCTTGGGATATATGAGGTTGCCCTCTATTTGCTGTATGGCCAGCACGAACACTATGAACCACAGGGCGCGGGGAGGGTCCACAACGAATATTATGGAGAGGCCTATTGCGCCTGATACCCATGGGCCCACTATGGGTACCATCTGGGAAGCTCCTACTATAACGCTTATCAGCACTGCGAAGGGGAAGCTCAGTATCTGCATCCCCATGAAGCACATCATGCCGAGTATAAAGCACTCTATGAGCATACCGTATACATAGTTGTGCAGCGATTTATTGGTGCGGGCGCATACATCCAATATTCTTGCGGCATGCTGCTCGTTGAACACGGCTTTTATGAACTTGCGGCACTGGCACAGCAGGTTTTCCTTGTTCGCGAGGGCGTATATGCTGATTATCAGCGCAAAGAGCATATCCACGACCACGCCCACGGTGCTTACGGTAAAGCGCAGCAGGCCGGAGGCGAGACCGCTTATGAAGCCGTCCAGCTTGTCCAATATGTCCTCGGACACCTGGCGAACCTTTACGGCTATGTCATCGTTGAGGTTCAGCCTTTCCCATACGTCGGTGCCCCATTTAATCAGGCTCTTGGAGTAGGAATCGTAGTTTTCCGCCAGGGATTTTATGCTGTCTACCAGCTTGGGACCTACTATCACTATCAGCACCGTGATTATGGAAAGCACGAACAGCATCGCCATCACCACGCATATTACCCGCTTGAGCTTTGAGGCGCGCCATTTTGAAAACAGCCTGTTTTCCAGAAAGCACATGGGCATATTGGCTATGAAGCTTATGGCCATAGCTATGAATATGGGGCTGATGGCGTCGAAAAAGCCCCCGACTGAGCTTTTTACGGCGGTCAGGTTTTCGATTATCTCATATAATATGACGCCGAAGGCCACTATAAAAATGTATCTTCTCGAGGACTTCCAAAGGCCCTCCATATCCTGCTTATCCTTCAATGGAACCCTCCGAAGCTGAATTTTTGAGAGCCTCCTGCTTCGCCTCGCGGTCGAATTTTTCCGCGAGCAGCTTGGCGGAGATGTAGGCGGAAATGGCATCTATCGCCATGCGGTTCCTGCCGCCCCGCATTACGGCAAAGTCGGCCTCCCGAATGTATTTGCTTATGTATTCCTCGTACATGGGCTTTACGGTCGCCATGTACTGCTCGGCTATGTTTTCTATGGAGCGTCCGCGAACCCGTATATCCCGCTTTATGCGGCGGAGCAGGCAGACGTCCACATCGACGTGCATGTAGACCTTCAGGCTCATGAGGTCGGTTATGCGCTTATCGCGGAACATATGTATGCCCTCGAGTATGAGCACGTCCATGGGCTGTATCAGCTCGTCGCTGTCCGCCCGCATATGCCTGGCATAGTCGTAGCCCTTTCTGGTTATGGGAAGACCGCCTTGCAGACGCTGTATGTCGGCATAAAGCTGGTCAAAGTCAAATATATCCGGCTCGTCGTAGTTTATATGTACCCGCTCCTCAAAGGGCAGGTCGGAATGGTCCCTGTAATAGCAGTCCAGGCCGATTATTGCCGAGGTGCAGGTAAGGGAGTCCTCTATTTCCTTCGCAAGGGTGCTCTTGCCGCTGCCGCTGCCGCTGGCGCCGCATATGCCGACGATTATCATGCTTTAGATATTCCCCCGATCGTGCTTTTTTATCATTATAACCCCGAGCGGGGCATTTTGATAGACGCAAAATCCAAAATTGCCCTGAAAAGGCAGAAGGACACGCTCCCTTGCGGGTTTACGATTTGTTTGATTTTGCGTTATAATATTTGTGCTATAATATTTCAGACAGTATTTTATATTTTGGATATCCGGGAGACGCTGGCAGATGAAAAAAAGCCGAGGCTTATCAAACATAAAGACCATACTGCAAAACGCATTCAGGCGGCTGGGGCTTTCCCTGCGGCGCTTCGGCAGGCGCGGCGGCATAGGCGGGGCCATAGGGCGGCTCGCGCTGGGTGTAAAGCGCCGGGATAAGCGCACCATAACGTCGCTGTGCGCATTTTTGGGCTGCCTCGTGCTGCTCATAGCGGGCATATCCGTAATATCCGCCAACCGGCCTCAGCAGAGTATGCAGGGCGTAATAACCTCCTCCGCCGGCATAGTAGACCTTACAGGCGACTATGAGAATGTTCAGGCGGACAGGGAGGCAAAGGAGCTTGCGGCGGGGCCGACCCCCAAGCCGCTGTATTTCCAGCAGGGCTTTGAGGATGAGAACATAGCCGAGATACAGCAGAGGCTGATGGACCTCGGCTATATGGACAACGACGAGCCCACCAACTACTACGGCCCCAACACGAAGGAGGCGGTGGAAATATTCCAGCGCCAGCACGGCGTTACGGTGACGGGTGTGGTGGACAGGGCGACCTACGAGAAGCTGTTCTCTGACGACGCGCTCACATACATGGCGGATCTGGGCATAAGCGGCTCCGATGTGGAGGATATACAGTCGAGACTTCGTGAGCTGGATTATTTGGATAAGGTCACAGGCTATTTCGGCGAGGAGACCGAGAAGGCGGTGATAGAGTTTCAGAAGAACAACCGCCTCAGCGTGGACGGCAAGGTGGGGACCCAGACCCGCGAAATGCTCTACAGCGAGGACGCGGTGCCAAAGAGCCTGAAGTACGGCGAAAAGAGCGATGATGTGCTTCGCTATCAGAAGCGGCTCAACAAGCTGGGATACCTTTCCAGCACCCCTGACGGTACATTTGGAAAGGACACCGTGAACGCGGTCAAGAGCTTCCAGCGGCAGAACGGCCTTACGGTGGACGGCTACATAGGCCCCTCCACTAAGGAGCTGCTCATGAGCAGGAACGCCAAGGCCAGCGTAATATCATTGGGCGAGACCAGCAGCAACGTAACAAAAATTCAGAAGCGGCTAAAGGAGCTTGGTTACCTCAAGAGCAGCGCCACGGGATACTTCGGAACCTCAACCGAGTCTGCCGTATCGGCCTTCCAGAAGCGCAACAAGCTCAGCTCCGACGGCAAGGTAGGCAAGGGCACCATGGCCGCGCTGTTCTCCAGCAAGGCCAAGAAGGCGCCAAGCAACTACAAGCCCTCCTCGGGCGGCTCGTCCTCATCAGGCAGCTCGTCCGGCGGCGGCACCGGCGCGCTTACCGGCACCATGGGCAGCGTTGACAGGTTCATTTCCGCGGCCCAGAGCAAGATAGGCTGCCGGTACTCAAAGGGCGGCAAGGGGCCGGATAAGTTCGACTGCTCGGGCTTTGTATACTGGTGTCTGAGGCAGGCGGGCGTGAACCAGAAGTACCTCACCTCCTCCGGCTGGCGCAGCGTATCGGGCTATACTAAGGTCACCTCCCTATCCTCCCTGCAAAGGGGTGATATAATCGTATTCCGCGGCCACGTGGGAATAGCTATGGGCGACGGGACGATGATAGACGCCTCCAGCGGCAACAGCAGGGTAATACACAGGAGCTGCATGGGCGACTGGTCCAGGCGCAACTTCATCTGCGCGTGGAGGATATTCTGATAACGGACATAAAAAAAGTGGCGTTCAGCCACTTTTTTTGATATCCGTCTTTATTCCACCGTTACCGATTTGGCAAGGTTCCTCGGCTTGTCGATATCGCAGCCCTTGAGCAGAGCCACGTAATAGGCGAAGAGCTGTAGGGGCAGTATGGCCAGCGAGGGCAGAACAAAGGGATCGGTCTTGGGTATCCACATGACCTGATCGGCGGTTTCCTCTACGCCGGGAGTGCCCTCAGTGGCAAGCGCCAGCACTACTGCGCCCCGGGCCTTTACCTCGCGCATGTTGCTTATCATCTTTTCGGTCAGGGGGCTGTAGGTGCAGAGGGCCACTACTAGGGAGCCGGGCTCTATCAGGGAGATAGTGCCGTGCTTCAGTTCGCCCGCAGGATACGCCTCGGAGAATATGTAGGATATCTCCTTGAGCTTGAGGGAGCCCTCCAGCGCCAGAGCGTGGTCTATGTTGCGGCCTATGAAGTATATGTTGCGGCAGCTGAAATGGAGCGACGCAAGGTACTTGATATGGTCCGACTTTTCGAGAAGGCCGCGCATAAGGCCGGGCAGCTCCTCTATGGCGTTCAGACAGTCCTTAAGCTCGCTGTCGCTTACCATATGGCGGCAATGTCCCATGTACAGGGCAAGCAGATAGCATACGGAAAGCTGTGCGCTGTAAGCCTTGGTGGTGGCCACGGCTATCTCGGGGCCGGCCCAGGTATATATGACATCCTCGCTCTCGTTGGCGATGGTGCTGCCCACTACGTTTACTATGGACAGCACATGGGCGCCCCGGGACTTTGCCTCGCGCAGGGCAAAGAGGGTATCTATGGTCTCGCCGGACTGGCTTATGACTATGGCTATGGTCCTGTCAGTCACTATGGGATTGGAATAGCGGAACTCCGATGCCAGCTCCACCGTGACGGGTATGCGGGTGTAACGCTCGATGTAGTGCTTCGCCACCTGGCCTACGTAGCTTGCGGAGCCGCAGGCCACTATGAATATCCTGTCGCAGGCCCGTATGTCCTCCGCCGATATATGGGAAAGGCCGAGGTCTATGGCGCCCTCCTTTATACGGGGGCGGACGGTGTTGCGTATCACGTCGGGCTGCTCCATTATCTCCTTGAGCATGAAGTGGGGATATCCGCCCTTTTCGGCGGCGTCAGCGTCCCATTGGATATGCTCTATGTTTTTGTGCAGCTCCTCGCCGTAGCGGTTGTATATCTTCACGCTGCCTGCGGTAAGCACAGCCATGTCATATTCGTCAAGGCGTATCACCTGGCGGGTGTGCCTGAGTATTGCAGGCACGTCTGAGGCGATGAAGTTTTCCCCCTTACCCACGCCGACTATAAGCGGGCTGTCCTTGCGCACGGCATAAAGGGTATCCGGGTGATCGGCGAAGATTATGCCCAGGGCGAACGCGCCGGAGATGAGGCTAAGGGCCTCCCGTGTGGCGGCCTCGGGGCCGTCCTCGCGGTTGCTCCTGTAAAGGTGCTCCACAAGGTTTGCGGCTATCTCCGTATCAGTCTCGGACATGAAGGAATAGCCCTGCTCGGTAAGAAAATCACGGAGCTCTATGTAGTTTTCCACTATGCCGTTGTGAACCAGAGCCACATCGCCGTGCTGGCTGAGATGGGGGTGGGCGTTTACGTCGTTGGGCTCCCCGTGGGTTGCCCAGCGGGTATGGCCTATGCCGAGGCAGCCGGGCAGGGACCTGCCGCCGTCCGTCATTTCCTCCAGCACGCTCAGCCTGCCCTTGGCCTTCACGACGCTAAGCTTATTGCCGTCTGCAATGGCTATGCCTGAGGAGTCATAGCCGCGGTATTCAAGCTTTTTGAGGGCCTCCAGTATGAGGGGCGCGGCCTGCTTGGGGCCTATATAGCCTACTATTCCACACATTGATAAAATGTTTCTCCTTTGATGAATTAGTCCCAGAGCTTTTCGGAGTATACGCCCTGAGCCTTGATCTTCTCTATGCTCTCCATAACCGCGGACTTATCCTCCTTGTATGTCACGCCGAACCATCGGTCGGGGCTTTCCTCGACCTTTACCCGCACCCTGCCCTCAGACATAAGGGTCTGCACAGCGTTGGGCAGCAGATCCTCATATTTGGCGGGGTTCTCCTTTATGCCCGCTTCGAAATTGGCTTTGAATACATCCTCCAGCATGGGAAGGATATCCGGCTTGAAGCCCCAGCAGTTCATGGAGACGGGGGTGCCCTCCGGAAGCTCGATGAAGGTTTTGCCGTCGTCCTCTGTAAAAGCGCCGCCGTGCTCCCGCTTGAATATCCTGCGCCGCTCCACTATGTGGGTGAGGAAGCCTTCATCGTCCACCTCGCATATGCCCCGGGCTACGCTGCCGTTTTCGGTGAGGGTATTTTCCAGCTTATAGCCTATCATCAGCTGCTCGTCTGAGGGCGTGTCTCCGGCGAGGAATTCGTAAAGCTGTTTATAAGCGGCAGGGCCATAGTAGTCGTCGGAATTAATGACGGCGAAGGGTCTGCCGCCGATCTCGTCTCTTGCACAGAGCAGGGCATGGGTGGTGCCGAGGGGCTTTGTGCGGCCCTCTGGAGCCTTCAGACCATGGGGCAGCTTATTCATCTCCTGAAATGCGCACTTGACGTTGGCGCGCCGGGATATCCTGCTGCCGATGGCATCCATGAAGTCCTGCTCAATCTCATGCTTGATTATGAACACAAGGTCGTGGAAGCCGGCGCGTATTGCGTCGTAGATTGAAAAGTCGATTATCAGGTTACCCGCGGCATCGATGGGGTCGATCTGCTTTAGCCCGCCGTAGCGGCTGCCCATGCCAGCGGCAAGCAATACGAGTACAGGCTGTTTTTTCATTTGAAATGTTCACCTCCGTATGCTTAGTTTTACATATTGGAAATATGCATTAATGCAGGTGTATCTCCCGCCCGAAGGAGCGGGGCGCTGCGTATTTTTTGACTATATCGGTTATGGTGCTTTCGCTCATGCCCGGGACATGCTTCATGGCGGGAAGCAGCCGCTTCATGGAGTTGTCGTCCACAAGGCCAACCAGCTCCAGGAGCATTTTGGTGGCTCCTTCGGCTGTGGGCGTCTCGTCGAACACCGCCTCTATGCTTTCGTTGAGTATGCGAAGCTCAATTATACGGGTATCCGGCGTTTCGAGGAAGCTGGTGAACAGCGTAATGCAGGCTTCGTTTTCACCTGCGGACCATATTCCCCGGGTGGAGACCAGATGCTGCTCCTCCTTCATTATAAAGACGGAATCCGTAAAACCTCCGTCCATATCTATGTATACCGTATTGCGTTCGCACTGCTCGTAAAATGTGACCGCCAGGCCCTTTTCCGTTGAGCTGAAGCGTATTATGTCCGCACCCTTGCTGTAGCAGCCGTGAACGTTTTGCAGCGGCTGCGGGAAAAGGGAGCCGTAGTTGTCGAAAAGGCGGAACTCCCTGCCGTCAAGCAAGCTGCGTATCTTATTGAAGGCGATTTTGTCCGTTCCGAGCCCCTTCCTTTCAGGCTCGGGAGAAAACACCAGCTTGGCGAGATACGCCTTCAGGCTGTCATAGCCTGGAGGGTAAGGCGCGAGCTCCCTGTCGGAGCAGGCCCAGAAGCAGGAATCAAGCAGCTGCATTAGGGACGTCTTGGCGAAGAGCTGTGTGCTGCCGGAGTATATTACAGCCACAGCATCGTACTGTGGGAATATTACCGCATACTGACCGAAAGCGCCGTTGAACTGATAAGCCCCGCCGCCGCTCATCCATATCTGGTAGCCGTAGCCGTGCCTCATTTCGCCGTTTGGAGTGGGTATCTGGGGCGAGGTAGCGGCGTCTATCCACTCTTCGGAGAGGAGCCGCCGTCCATTCCATACCCCCCTGTTTAAATACAGCTGGGCTATCTTGGCAAGGTCTTCTATGCAGAGGTTCAGCCCCCAGCCTCCCTTTTCCATGCCCTTGGGGCATGTCTCCCAGTGGTGGCTGCGTATGTCCAGCGGCTCATACAGCCTGGGGGTGAGGAATTCGGTAAGGCTCATGCCCGTCTTTTTTCTCAGTACGGCTGAGAGCATATAGGTATTGAGCGAATTGTATTCAAACTGGGTGCCCGGCTCGAACTTGGGTACGGATTCCATGAACATCTTTACCCAGTCATCGTCCAGAGCGCTGCCCACCTCGTTGAAGCGGACCCCTGTGCTCATGGTGAGGAGGTGCCGTACCGTCAGCATTTTCGACCACTTGTTTGCGGGCTTGCCGGCATAGCCGGGGAATATGTTCTCCAGGCGCTCGTCTATATTCATGAGCCCCTCGTCCACAGCCATACCTATGGCGGTAGAGGTGACGCTCTTGCTGGCAGAGTACAGCATATGGGGGATTTCAGGCCGATACGGGGCGTAATACCCCTCGGCGAAGACCTTGCCGTGGCGCAGCAGCATTGCGGAATGTATGCCCAGCTCGGCGGTATTATCGGAAAGGTTCCTGAAGAACCGCTCCACTACCGTGCTGGAAAGGCCCGCCTCCTCAGGGGTGCAGCGAGGCAGGGATTCCCTTGCGGACAGAAGGGGAAGGCTCCCCATCTGACGCGTGTAGCCGTAGGCGGGTATGCCCTCCATGTCCCTTTTAAGCATTTTGATGAGCAGTTCAAGGCTGCGCATCTGAATGGTAATGTCCATTTTTCCTCCGGATATTGAGCCTTGACAGGCTTATTCCTGAAGTATTTTATGGTGCTTGGCTTCCCCTTATACCGCCGGGTCAGGATTAGGCTCCCCTGCCATGGGGATATTGCGTCCGGTGCGGTCAACGTAGAAGGCGGCGTTGGCGGCGTAGATATAGGGGTTGAGCCAAAGGTCTCCTATGCCGCAGGTCAGCGCGCTGAGTATGCCCCAGCCTATGAAGGACAGGTGAAGGCAGAACAGCCGCCACTTGTTGCCCGCCATAAGCTCCTTGCTCATGTTTACCGCCTCGCGAATGCCCAGGTTGGGATTTTCCGCCATAAGATAGGGGGCAAGGCAGTAGCGGTAGGCGGCTATAATGCCGGGCACGATAAACAGCAGCGACCAGAGCCATATAAACAGCGCCATAAAGAGGTTGAGACCCATCGCCTTAAGGAATATATCGAAGCGGGAGAATATAACGGATACTTCACCCTGACGGTTCTCAGCTACAAGGTCTATATAATACTTGTTAAGGCCCATTTCCAGCGCCCCTGAGAACAGCAGCACGACTATGCTCAACACAAGGGCTATAAGTGATCCAAAGAGACTTGTCTCTGTATCCGCCGCCGCGAACCCGGCAAGGAAATCGTTATAATTGCCGGCGAAGAGCATATCAAAGTCCATATGGCCCATATTTTTTGCAAGGTTGTATATGCTGCTTATGCCGCATATGAGGCTGAATATAAAGGTTACCAAAACAGATCTGCCCCAGTGGCCCCTGAGCTTATCCCGGGCTATACGGCGAAATTCGCTTGCAGTAAACATAACAAGAAAACCTCCTGAAATGAAATAAAAAAATGAGTAAAATCAAAAGCGGGGGCGGGTGCCGCGCAGGAGTCACGCAAAAGAGCGGCAGCCGCCCCCCCGTAAAGCCAAGTTTGCCTAAGTATCAGTCGTCTATCCTGCAGCCGGAGCAGCCCTCGCAGCTCTCCGCATCGCAGTCCAAGCGGGCATCAACTATCTTGGAGAGGATATCCATCTTGTCCTCATCGGCAGGGAGAAATTCCTCGTATTCGCCGTTTACCTGAATACGGAAGACGAACAGATCCCGTTCATCGTCATCAACTGCTGCAGGGTCTATCATTACGGCGTACTCCTCGTTCTCATAGTCGAAGTAATCAACTACCTCAAGCTCTATCTCGTTGCCTTCTTCGTCGTTGAATACCACTATATCCTTATCCAGATCTTCCATATTAAAAATCTCCTTTAAAAAATCTCCATATTACTGGTAAGCATATTTTACCTCATGGCGGCTTTTACCGCAAGCTAATAGAGAGATAATTGACATCGTGTTTACATTATACAAAAAGAGCCGCCTGCTTGCTCAGGCGGCCCTCAGAGTGTCAAAAAAGTGGCTGAATGCCACTTTTTTGAGTTTTACGGGTTTTGCCTCTCGCAAAAAACATGAGGTTCCGCCCCGGAAAACGGGCCGGAACTGACCCGCTGCGGCGGGCCTCCGGGCGGCAAAATCCGCAAAGTACGAAAACCTCTGGGTTTTCATCCGTTCTGACGCACATGTCGTCAGAGCCGGATTAAACATAAGGGGCTGCGGCCCCTTATCAACCCTGGGGTTTTTTGACAGACTGAGAGCCGCCTGCTTGCTCAGGCGGCCCTGTGAATATGTATATGGAGTTTTATCGGAAATACCGGGAAGAAAGCTTTGTATAAAGCCTATGGTTTTCTGTGTGCTGCTATCGCCTCCCCTCTGAGTGGCAACCTATGGGACTTATCGGAGGGGGGACGCCCGGCTTCGGTGAATTTACCGGGTAGGTATTGTTGCGTGTTGCTGTCATTGGGCTGTTATTGCGCCTCCTTTCCTTGAAGTGATTATATAATACCAGGGAGGTGTGGCGGAAGTTTGGCCCAAAGTTATACTCTTGTGGCGGTTCTATTAACGGTTTTCGGATTTTTATTTAAGCTTCTGTGAACCGGCGGGGGCGACGTCGAATACCGTCAGGGTATCGCCGTCTACGCTGAAGCGCACGTCAAAGCCGGAAAACTCAAAGCCGTACTGCTCCCCGTCCTGCTGGTATGCGGGCCGCGGGTCCTGGGAAAGGGCGGAAAGCAGCGCCTCCCGCTTGTCAGCGGGAAGGGCAATAAGCAGCTCCTCTGGAAAGGCCACATGAAGGTTCTTTTCAAGTTTTTCTCCGGCAAAGCCGTCCTTTGCCTCCGGGTGGCTGTCGGTAAATGAAAGATATGGCTTTATATCGTATATGGGGGTGCCGTCCATAAGATCCGCTCCCTCCACTGTGAGCACATGGCCGAGGCCGGGACGGTTTTCCATGGATACCAGCTTTACCGAGGACAGCCCTATGGGGTTGGGGCGGTAGGGGGAACGGGTGGCAAATACCCCCATACGGGTGTTGCCGCCAAGGCGGGGAGGCTTTACGGTTGGACGCCAGCCCTGGCGTTCCACCATGGAAAAGCCCCATATGAGCCACAGGTGGGAATAGCCCTCGATGCCCCTAAGGGCGTTGGCGTCCCGGTATTCAGGCTCAAATACCACGGTGGAAAGCTGTCCGCCCCCCAGGCTGCTCTGCCGGGGTATGCCGAATTTCTGCGTAAAGTCGCTCTTTATGCGGGCTATGACCTTTAATGTGAAGGTGTCGGCCATGGCTTACTTTTCAGCCCCGGGAAGCTCTGAGGTGCAGTGGGGGCAGCGGGTAGCCTCATCGGGTATTACGCTGAGGCAGTAGGGGCACTTGCGGGGCTCCTTCTTTTCATCGGGCTTTTTTACCATATCGTGCAGCTTGTTCATGGACTTGACAAGCAGAAAAAGCACGAAGGCTATTATTATAAAGTTCAGCACTGAGGTTATGAATGCGCCGTAGGCTATGGAAGCCCCGCCGATGTTCAGGGCTTTATCGCTGAAGTTCTGCCCTGCAAGTATGCCTATGACGGGGGAGATTATGTCGTTTACCAGGGAATCCACTATGCCCTTGAACGCGCCGCCTATGATGACGCCCACGGCAAGGTCCATGACGTTGCCGCGCATGGCGAACTCTTTGAATTCAGCAAGAAACTTCTTCATATAAAAAATGCCCGTCCTTTCCAACAGGAAAAATCTACAGGCATTATTATATCACATAAAATCGGTAGACCACTATATGTTTCTGTCGCTGCCCATAAAGAACAGCGCAACGGTATCCGGGCCTACGTGACTGCCGGTCACAGGCACTGATCGCCGGTCATTATGTTGAGTATCACCCGGTCCGTCTGCTTCATGCCCTGGCTTGCCAGCAGGCCGACGTTGCGTATGGTGTTCTCGACGCCCTTTGCAACTATGCCGTCGCCGCCCCGGAACTGCTGGTCGTTGACGTACATATAGTAGCCTAATATGCCGGCCTCCACTGCGGAGGCTATCTTTGCGGCGCAGGAGGGTTTTGCCCCGTCGCATATAGTGCCGGAGAGTATGGCCACGGCGTTCACTATGGTATGGGCTATGGCCCTGTAATCCCCGCCTAAAAGATAGGCTATGCCCGCGCCCGCGCCGCAGCCCGCGCTGACCGCGCCGCAATAGGCTGACAGCCTGCCTATGCCGGTCTTTTGGTGTATGGTGACAAGGTCGGATACCAGCAGGGCCCTGTAAAGCCGCTCGTCGCTGGCGCCTATGTGCTTTGCGTATCTTATTACGGGGACGGAGGCGGTTATGCCCTGATTGCCGCTTCCAGTGACTATCACCACCGGAAGCTCGCAGCCGCTCATGCGCGCATCAGACGCGGCGGCGGCATAGGCGCGGGCCTCGTTCTTTATGTCGCTGCCGAACTCGGAAAGCAGCACGCGCCCCACGTTTGCGCCCCAATCGCCTCTTAGGCCCTCCTCCGCTATGGCGGAGTTGCAGCGTATCTGGTTGTCGAGGAGCGGCTTGACCAGCTCCACGTCCACTGTATCCGCAAAGCGCACTATGTCCTCTATGTTCAGCACGCTCTTATCCTGAAGGTTATCCTCTGCGGAGTCGGACGGGGGAAGCTCCATGAGGACTGCGCCGTTCCTCTCCTCGCGTATTATGTTGGAGTGGTTGTTGGCTATATGTACCATTGCGCTGTCGCCGCCCCTGTATCCCGTGAGCCGTATATCCAGCATCCTGCCGTTGTCCGAGCAGCTCACGGCCAACGGCGTGACTTCCATGTATTCCCTTATGCGGCTGTGCTCCTCCTGTGTCACATAGGATATGACCTGAAGCACCTTTTCCGCCCTCCCCGCAATTATCCCTGCGGCTATGGCGGCGTTTATGCCCTTCAGCCCGCCGGTGTTAGGCACTATCACGCTCTTTACGTTTTTAAGTATGTTGCCGCTTACCTCGGCCTCTATGCGCTCCGGCTCGCCGCCCAGTATGTCGCGCATCTTTGCGGCGCAGTAGGCTATGGCTATGGGCTCGGTGCAGCCCGTTGCCATCAGCAACTCTTCCTTTAGTATGCTTATGTAGGCTTCTGTAAGTCGATTATTCATTGCTTCCACTTCCTTGACGTTATTTTTATAAAAAAAGGGAAGGTGTACCCGTGCTGAGAACGGGAAAATAGTATTATCATATATTATATTACAGTTTCGGCAATTATCGCAAGACCGGCGGGTGCAGATGTGCTATACTTAAAAATGATACCGCGCACACACCTATCCGCAGGAGGCCGCCGTGAACAGCATTTTTAAAGGAAAAGGAATAATAGTAGGATACACCGCCGCGCTGCTGCTTGCCGCCGGACTGGCGTTCGCGTTAAGTGCGCTTCCGCCTGGGGCAGGGCGCGAAAGGCAGGAGGCGGCTGCTGCGGCGAAGTATAAAGAGGCCTTGGCGCTCATGGACGGGGGGACCGACGGAACGAAGCGGGCTCACGCGCATAGCCTGCCTGCCGGCGGGGACGGAACGGTACCCTAATCCCCATCGTACTGTCTTTTGACGAGATACACGCCGATCACCACCGCGGCCATGCCGAAAAGCTCCGTGACCGTCGGCTTTTCGCCAAAGAGCAGTATGGCGTATACCGCGGCGAAGGCGGGCTCGGACAGGCATATGACCGATGAAAGGTTCACGCTCAGGCTGTGCTGGCAATGGGCAAGGAGGTTCTGCCCTATCACCTGCAGCGACAGAGTCATTCCCAGTATGGGCCATATCTCGGCCCATGTGCGGGGCACCTCTGGCCCCTCCGCGAGCGCGCCTATTATAAACAGCACCGCGGTGGTAGATATGCTGCATACGAACATTATGGCGCTGGAGGATACGCTGCCGCTGGCGCGGTAGGTAAGCAGTATGTACGCCGAGTAAAACACGCAGGCCGCCATGGAGAACAGATCCCCCTTAAAGCCGGACTCCGCCCCCTCAGCCTTTCCCAGCATCAGCAGCACAAGCCCCGCCACCGCTACGGCAGCGCCGATGAGGAAGTGCCTCGGCACTGATTCCTTAAAAACAAAGCGCGATACCGGTACTATCACAAACGGCGTGAGGTTTACTATCAGCGTGGCGTTTGCTACGGAGGTATACGAGAAGGCGGTATTGTAGAGCGCAACGTCCCCCGCAAGCATGACACCCGCCGCAAGCAGCATCAGCCAGTCCTTTTTCGTCAGGGCAGGCAGTTCGCTGCGGCACATAAGATACAGTACGGGCAGGGCAAAAAGGCAGCGCCACATGCCTGCGTTTATGGGCGATATGACGCTGTACCTTACGAATATGCCGGAGGCGGCCAGAAATGCCATTGAAAGCAGCTCCAGCAGCACATATTTTGTTTCATTGCGGCGCATGTTATCTTACCTCTGATGAAAAGTATGGAAGGGTATCCCGTATCGCTTTGACAGCCCGTATATTATAGCACCGCGCCCACATCCGTATCAATAACAAAAAAGCCACTCGACAAATCGGATGGCTTTTTCTGGAGCTGATACCCGGATTCGGACCGGGGACCTCGTCATTACCAATGACGCGCTCTACCAGCTGAGCTATATCAGCACACATTGCTCGCGAACGATATGTATTATAACCAATCTGCGGATATAATGCAAGTGTTTTTTACAAAAAATGTGCAGCGTGAAACATAAGCGGACAAAACGGTTACTTCTCCAGCCTGCCCAGAACCAGCTTGTATCCGTCCGCCCCGTAGGTGAGGCAGCGGCTCACCCGGGATATGGTGGCGGTGGAGGCGCCGGTGACCTCTGCAACGTCTGAGTATTTGCAGCCGTCGTTAAGGAGCTTTGCCACGTGCAGCCGCTGAGCCATGGCCTGAACCTCGCCTATTGTGGCCACATCCTCAAAGAAACGGGTGCAGTCCTCCTCCGTCTTCAGGGAAAGTATAGCCTTGAAAAACCACTCCGTTTCGGGGGTGGTAAGCTTGTTACGGTACATTGCCTTGTCGCCTCCCGTCAGTTTTATAATGTAATTATATCATGACGCTTTAGTTATTTAAAGTGCGAAAAAGATTCAGCCTGAGGAATCAAAAATCAAAACATAATAAGCTGCTTTTGATTGACCGGAGGGGTTGGTGTGATGTATGATATAAAAAGATAGTTATGTACTTAAAAAATCTTTGTAGTTTATTTTGAAAACAAAAAAATACTGACGGAGGCTGTTTCATGACAAAGTATGCAAATAACATAGGCGTAAGGGTACCTGAACTGCTGCTCCCCAACAAGGACGTGGATATGACCAAGTGGGCCGTAGTAGCCTGCGACCAGTTCACCTCTCAGCCGGATTACTGGAACGAGACCGAGAAGATAGTTGGCGACGCGCCTTCTACTCTCCGCATAATGCTGCCCGAGCTGTATCTGGACAAGCCGGACGAGGCGGAGCGCATAGCCTCTATAAACGCCCACATGAAGGAATACGTTGAGAAGGGCGTGCTGGAAAACAAGGGCGAGGGCTTTGCCTATGTAGTCCGCTCTGTGGACGGCAAGACCCGCAAGGGACTGATCGTGGCGCTGGATCTGGAGAACTACGACTATACCAAGGGCTCAACCACACTTATCCGCGCTACCGAGGGCACTATAGTCGAGCGTATACCTCCCCGCCTCAGGATAAGGAAGGACGCTCCGTTGGAGATGCCCCATATACTGGTACTCATAGACGACCCCGAGCGCACCGTTATAGAACCCATAGGCGAGAAGCTGGACAAGACCGAAAAGCTGTATGATTTCGACCTTATGCAGAAGGGCGGCCACATAAAGGGCTACCTCGTAAAGGACGAGGGCCAGATAAAGGGTGCGATAGACGCCCTCACCGCTCTGATCGATAAAGACGCATACGCCAAAAAGTATAACACCGATCAGGCGCCCCTGCTCTTCGCCATGGGCGACGGCAACCATTCCTTCGCTACCGCAAAGGCCAACTGGGAGCGGATAAAGGCCGAGAAGGGCCTCACCGCAAAGGACGAGCACCCCGCCCGCTACTGCCTGGTAGAGCTCGAGAACGTACATGACGACGGCATAGTATTCGAGCCCATTCACAGGGTAATATTCAACGTAGGCGATAAGGCCGTTGAGTGGATAAGCAACAAGCTGACCGAGCAGAATGGCAGCTGCGAAGTCAGGAACTTCAACAGCATGGACGAGCTCCACAAGGCCATGGACGGCAAGGCCGGCCACGTTATCCCCTTTGTGAACGGTAAGGGCGTAGGCTGCTTCTATGTAGAGCACCCCGCCGCTCAGCTTGAGGTAGGAACACTTCAGAACGCCCTGGACATACTCATCAAGGAGACTGCCGGCGCCACCATCGACTACATACACGGCGCTGACGTGGTTATGGACCTGGGTACCAAGGAAGGCAACATGGGCTTCCTGCTGCCCCCCATGGACAAGAGTGCGTTCTTCCGCACCGTAATATTCGACGGCGCGCTGCCCCGCAAGACCTTCTCCATGGGCGAGGCCAACGAAAAGCGTTACTATCTGGAGTGCAGGAGCATAAGCGACTAAGCCCGATAAAAGCCAATAAAAGACAGCAGGAGCGGAATTTTCCCGCTCCTGCTTTTGTATGCGCTTTAATTTGCGCTTTAATTTGTCAGCTCCCAGGGTATCTCCAGCGTCATCAGCTCGTCGTGAGGGGCGTTACTGTAGCGTCTCTTTTTCTTTGATATGTCGTCAAAGCGCACTTTATCGTCCAGCACCGGCGAATAGGTGTAGCAGTTTATCACGCCTTTTTCCTCGTCCACGTCAAAAAACATCATATAGCCGCTGCCGCCATGGTCGTCTGCCGCCTGATAGTTGCATATCATCTGGTATACCTTGCGGTCCGGTGTGCCGTCGCCGTCGTCGTCGAATTCCTCCGGCACGCAGGCTATGTTGTAGCGGTGGCCGGAAAGCACCATGTATACGTTGGAATACTTTGAAACTATCTCCTCCTTGAGCAGCCTGCCGTCTGCGAGCAGCGTCAGGTCAGTGTCAAAGTAGGCGTGGGTGCAGAGCACGGCCACCCTGTCCGGGTACTGCTCCAGCACGCTCTTTATCCACTCTATGCCGTCCTGCTCAACGTGATAGCCCATGTATATGAAGAGATACCTGGTACTGCCTGCGTCGATGAGGTCATAATGGCCGCGGTTATCCTGAAAGCTTCCTCCATAGCATTCCCGGTAGCTTACCTGTTTTTCGCCGAAGTAGCGGCTGAAATTATCGTAGAGGGCGTCGTCGTGCTTTACGTCGTGGTTGCCGGCGCAGATCCCTGCGGGTATATTGGCGATGGAGGCCATGGCGCGCACGGCGTTTTCCCACTGGCGCTCGCTTCTATAGTTGTTTATAAGGTCGCCTGTATGGGCAACGTACTTCAGGTTCAGCTCCTTCTCCGCGTCCCGCAGATAGGCGGTCATGGCGTAGAAGCTATCCGGGAATCTGTTGGAGTAGTGCTGTGTGTCGCTCATCCATGCGATGGTATAGCGGCTCTCGGGCTCCTGCATAGGCTCGGCAGCGGCGGTAGGCGCGGGAGCAGCTGTGGGCGGGGGTTCCGGAGATACGGCGGGCTTGGCGCAGCCCTCCAGCGTCAGTACAATAAATAAGGCGGCAATGCCGAATATGAGCTTTATATATCGTTTCATAAAGGTAATTTTAACACATGAACCGTTATATGGTAATAGTGAATTATTGATGAATTATGGGAGAAAAGGAGGAGGTTCATTTGACAAGGGGGGCTTTGAGTGTTACCATGTGGAAAGAAAAAATAAGGAAGGCAAAGGCCGCAGATGTTAAGCAAAAAAGAACTCGGAAAATTCAGGGACGCCCGCGAGGAGCTGCATAAAAAAGACGAGCCTTACAGGCGTGCGGCAAACAGCGACTTCATAATATACCTGTTGACGCTCATGGCTGTGGCAATATTCATACGCACCTTCATATTCGAGCCTGTGCAGTGCATAGGCATATCCATGTACCCCACGCTCGTGGGCGGGGAGGGAATGTTCACGGAAAAGCTCACATATACCGTTTCCGCGCCGCAGCGCGACGATATAATAATCTGCCGCTACCCATATCATACCGAAAAGTGCGTCAAGCGCGTTATAGCCGTGCCGGGGGACAGGATAAGCATATCCGACGGGGCCATATACCTCAACGGCGAAAAGCTGGACGAGAGCGCCTACTGGGACGGCTATATAGAGGACAGCGAAATGCCGGAGGTCACGGTTCCGGAAAGGAGCCTTTTCGTGGTGGGCGACAACCGCAACCACAGCGGCGACAGCCGCCATGTGGGCTTCATACCCTACTGGCAGGTAAAGGGAAAGGTGCGCGCCGTAATGACGCCATTCTCGCAGGCACGCTGGATCTGATAGAATCAAACGCGAAGGAGACGAAAGCTCTTTCGCGTTTTTTGTTATACGCGCTGCTTTTGGAAATATACTCAAATCTTATGGTAAAGGGCAATTGTAAAAGGGTTGTGCAAGGTTATATAATATTAAATTAGGTCAAAACTGCATATTTATATATTTTTTTGATAAAACAAGGGGGAAAAAGGGAATGAAGATAGGCTTTGACAACCAGAAATACCTTTCCATGCAGTCAGAGCATATTATGGACAGGCTTGCCCAGTTCGGCGGCAAGCTGTATCTGGAGTTTGGCGGAAAGCTCTTCGACGACTTTCACGCTTCCCGCGTGCTGCCGGGCTTTGAGCCTGACAGCAAGGTGCGCATGCTTCTCCAGCTGAAGGACCAGGCTGAGATAGTCATCGCCATAAACGCGGCGGATATCGAGAAGAACAAGGTGAGAGGCGATCTGGGCATAACCTACGATCTGGATGTGCTGAGGCTCATAGACGCGTTCCGAAGCATAGGCCTGTACGTGGGCAGCGTAGTACTCACCCAGTACCGCGGACAGAGCGCCGCCGGCGTATTCCAGCGCCGGCTGGAGCAGCTGGGCATAAAGGTATACCGCCACTATCCCATTCCCGGCTACCCCAACGATATAGAAACCATTGTCAGCGACGAGGGATACGGACTCAACGAGTACATTGAGACTACCCGCTCTCTGGTAGTAGTGACCGCCCCCGGCCCGGGCAGCGGCAAGATGGCTACCTGCCTTTCACAGCTTTATCATGAGAACAAGAGGGGCGTCCGCGCGGGCTATGCCAAGTTCGAGACCTTCCCCATATGGAACCTGCCTCTCAAGCATCCGGTGAACGTTGCCTACGAGGCCGCCACGGCGGATCTGAACGATGTGAACATGATAGACCCCTTCCATCTTGAAAACTACGGCGTCACCACCGTCAACTACAACCGGGACGTGGAAATATTCCCGGTGCTCAACGCCATGTTCAGGCAGATATACGGCGAGTCCCCCTACAAGTCTCCCACGGACATGGGGGTGAACATGGCGGGAAACTGCATAACGGACGATGAGGTATGCTGCGAGGCCTCCCGTCAGGAGATAATACGCCGCTACTACGCCGCCATGTGCTCTGCCCGTCAGGGAATGAGCGACAGCAGACCGGCGGAAAAGATAAAGCTGCTCATAAACCAGCTTGGCATAACCGTAAAGGACAGGCCCGTAATAGACGCGGCGGTAGCCCGGGCGGAGCAGACCGGGGAGCCTGCCGCGGCGATACAGCTGCCCGATGGCGAAATAGTCACCGGCAAGACCACTAAGCTCCTTGGCGCTTCGGCTGCCGTGCTGCTCAACGCACTCAAGCGCCTGGGCGGGATACAGAAGGATATGCACCTCATATCCCCCATAGTGATAGAGCCCATACAGGATCTGAAGGTGAATCACCTTGGCAACCACAATCCTCGGCTGCACATGGACGAGGTGCTTATCGCCCTTTCCATATCCGCCGCCACCAACCCTACCGCCGAGGTGGCCATGCGGCAGCTGGATAAGCTCAGGGGCTGTGAAGCTCACTCAACGGTCATACTTTCCGGCGTGGACAGCAGCACCTTCCGCAAGCTGGGAATAAACGTGACCTGCGAGCCCAAATACCAGACAAAGAAGCTGTATCATAAGTAAAAACAAAAAGAAAAATAAAGGAACGACAGCTCACGCCGCCGTTCCTTTTCTATGCCTATTTATCACACGTTAAAACGGAATACCACTATGTCTCCGTCCTGCATGACGTAGTCCTTGCCCTCGCTGCGGATAAGGCCCTTCTCCTTGCAGGCCGCCATTGTGCCGTGCTCAACAAGGGTATTGAAGTTCACTACCTCTGCCCTTATGAAGCCCTTTTCAAAGTCGGTATGTATCTTGCCCGCCGCCTGAGGGGCCTTGGTGCCCTTGACGATCGTCCATGCCCTTACCTCCTTGGGGCCGGCGGTGAGGAAGCTTATGAGGCCCAGCAGGGAATAGCACTCCTTTATGAGCTTGTCGAGGCCGCTTTCGCCTATGCCCATCTCCCTGAGGAAGTCCTGCTTTTCCTCGGGGGAAAGCTCGGAGATCTCCTCTTCTACCTTTGCGCATATGGTCAGGGCGCCTGCCTGTTCGGCGGCTGCCGCCCTGTACAGGGCGTCTACCTGGGGAAGGTCACGGCCGATATCGTCCTCGGATATATTGGCTACATATATGACGGGCTTGGAGGTGAGCAGGAACAGGCCATCAACGTATTCCCTTTCGTCGTCCGTTAGCTCCATGCTGCGCACCGGCTTGCCGGATTCCAGATGCGCCTTTATCCGCTTGAGAAACTCCACCTCGGCCAGCAGCTTCTTGTCGCCGGACTTGCTGTTCTTTTCGGCTTTCTCTATGCGCTTGTCCATGGTGTCCATGTCGGCGAAGATCAGCTCTATGTTTATGGTTTCCATGTCGCGGACGGGGTCTACCGAGCCGTCCACGTGGACTATGTTCTCGTCCTCAAAGCAGCGCACTACGTGAACTATGGCGTCCACCTCCCGTATATGGGAAAGGAACTTGTTGCCAAGACCCTCGCCCCTGTATGCGCCGCGCACAAGGCCCGCTATATCCACGAACTCTATTGCGGTGGGGGTATATTTTTCGGGGTGGTACATTTCGGAAAGCACGTCCAAGCGGCTGTCCGGCACCGCTACCACGCCCACGTTGGGCTCTATGGTACAGAAGGGGTAATTGGCGGCCTGTGCCCCCGCCTGGGTTATGGCATTGAAAAGTGTGCTTTTGCCTACGTTTGGAAGTCCTACTACTCCGAGCTTCATATGCTTTGTCCTCTCCCGACGGTGAATTTATTAGGGTATGTACCTGCCGGTACTTAATAATTATATGTTCCCTCCTGCGCCTTGTCAAACCGATGCAGGGGGGATATACTTATTTATATGGAAAAACTCGAAAGCAAAGTAAAAAACGCCATAGACAAATACAGCCTCATAAATAAGAACGAGAGGGTGCTGGTGGGCCTGAGCGGCGGCGCGGATTCGGTGGCGCTGCTGCATGTGCTGCTGAAAATAGCGCCGGAAATGGGCTTTGAGCTTTGCGCAGCCCATCTGAACCACGGTATAAGGGGGGCGGAGGCGTATCACGACCAGCACTTCGTCGAGGAACTGTGCAAAGGGCTGGGGGTGCCGCTGGTCTGCGAGGAACTGGATATACCCGGTATAGCCAGGGCGGAGGGCAAGACGCTGGAGCAGGCGGCGAGGGAGAAGCGCTATGAATTCTTCCATAGGGCCGCCGGGGAGCTGGGCGCGGATAAAATAGCCGTCGCCCATCACATGGACGATCAGGCGGAGAGCATAATGCTGCACCTCATACGGGGCAGCGGATTGAAGGGGCTCATGGGCATGGAGCCTGCCTATGGGGATATAATACGCCCGCTGCTCTGGGCCAGAAGGCGGGAAATAGAGGAATACGCAGCGGATAACGGCCTGAAATACTGCACCGACAGCACCAACCTTGAGCGGGACGCCAGCCGGAACAGGATACGCCTCGATCTTATCCCCTACATTCAGGATAACCTGAACCCCTGCTTTGTGGAGGGGCTTTGTTCCATGGGCGAGCTGCTGCGGCAGGACGAGGAATATCTGGACGGGCTGGCCCGCAACGCGCTGAGGGAAGCAAGGACTCAGGAAGGCTACGACAGGGCCAGGCTTGCCGCGCTGCCGCTGCCCCTAAAGAGCCGGGCCATACGCATTGCGGTGTTCGAGGCAGGGGCCACGGCGGATGTGGAGCGCCGCCACATAGAGCGCATAATGGACATGCTTACGGCAAAAACCGGCGCCCATGCGGATATACCTCACATAAGCGCATGGGTGAGCTATGGCAGCATCTGCTTTGGAATCCGGCAAAGTGCCGATGAAGTGGACGTGCCCTTCAATATTGAGGGGGAAACCCGGTTTGCCGGAGGTTTTTTCTTTGCAGAAGCTGTCGAAGGTGGTATAATAAAAAACAATACTGTCGCCTATATTGACAGGGACAAGCTGCCTGCCGGCCTCAGGGTGCGTACCCGGAGAGATGGGGACAGGTTTCAGCTCATAGGCTCGGGCGGCGGAAAGAAGCTCAAGGACTTTTTCATAGACAGAAAAGTGCCGAGGGATCAACGAAATATGCCCATACTCTTTTCGGGAAGCGACGCCCTGTTCATACCGGGCTACGGTATTTCCGATAAGGTAAAGGTGGACGAAAACACGAAGCGGGTGCTTCGTGTAACGTACGTTGCGGAGCAGTAAACAAAAAATTTTTAAAATAACCGGGGGTTCAACATGGCAGAAAAGACCGATCTTAACAAGGTAGTGGATAAGGTGCTGGTAAGCGAGGAGGAACTGCAAAGGCGCATAGCCGAGCTGGGCGCTCAGCTTTCGGAGGATTACGAGGGCAAGGACGTGATATGCGTCTGCATACTCAGGGGCGCCGTCCACTTCTTTTCCGACCTTGTGCGGCATATGACTTGTATGACAGAGCTGGACTTCATGTCCATATCCAGCTACGGCAACGGCAAGAGAACCTCCGGAATAGTGCGCATAGCCAAGGATATGGATACCAGCATAACCGGCCGCCACGTGCTCATAATCGAGGATATAATGGACAGTGGCCATACTCTTAAGCACCTTAAGAAGGTACTGGAGGCAAGAGAGCCCGCCTCCCTTAAAATATGCTGCCTGCTGGATAAGCCTTCCCGCAGAGAATGCGATATCACGCCGGACTATACCGGCTTCGTCATACCCAACGAATTCGTACTGGGCTACGGGTTGGACTTCAACAACTTCTACCGCAACCTGCCCTACGTGGGGGTTCTCAAGCCGGAATATTACGAATAATAAAAAATTACGTAAATTCATAATTTGTTAATAAAATCGTGGTTGGGCGCTTGTTGACAAAGCGCCAATCATGACGCAAAATGTATAAATCAACATATTGGATCGATAGGTAAGAAGTATGAATAAGGAAGAGGAACGGATAAACGAGCTGGAAGAAAAGCTCCATCAGAGCCAGGCGAAAGCCGGAAAGGCTCAGGAAGCTGTGGACAAGGCCCAAAGCACCCTCAGAACCGTAAAGGATATGGACGCGGCGGAGAGCGTAATAACCGCAGCGGAGCAGGCCTTTGAAGCGGCAGAGGCCGACCTCGCCAATGCCGAGGAGGACATCGAAAGAGCCGAGGATGAGCTTAATGAGGCCAGGGCGGAGGAAACGCCCGACAATATGGACGATATAGACGATTACAGCGAGGACGAGCAGCCCAAAAAGAAGGGCAAGGCCGGCCTTGTCATAGGCATAATAGCCGCGGTGGCCCTTATAGGCGCGGGCGGATGGTGGTATTATTATACAAACTTTATACAGGGTGCAAAGCAGAACAAAGAGCCCGCAGCAGATGGCCAGCCTCTGGAGATGCCGGACCTCACATACGAAGTTGCTGACGTAGCTCAGAGCATACTTAAAAATAAGGGCATCGATGCCGACATACTGTTCGTATCCTCCGAGAAGGTGCCAAAGGGTCTGGTCGCCCTGCAAAGCGTAAGTGCGGGACAGGAGATAGACGGCGACGAAAAGGTGACGGTGTACATAAGCCTGGGTCCCGCTCCCACGCCCACCCCGGAGCCCAGCCCCCTGCCTACTCCTACGCCAAAGGCCAGCCCCAAGCCCCGCAGGACCAAGATACCCGAGATAGTCATACCTCAGCCTGTGGTGACGCCCTGCCCCGTTGGGTGAGGAGGCTAACCTTGACAGCCGGTTCGGCTGTGAGAGGGCGGAAGCCCATGCAATGCAAATGCGGAAACCAAGGAAACATATAAAGCAACATATAAGGAGAAGATACCATGAAGAAGTTGTCCCTGATAATGGCTGTGCTGATGGCAATAGGCCTGTTCGCCGGCTGTGCGCAGCAGGAGAACGCCGAGCAGCTCCCCGGCGATGAAGAAGCTCCCGCCAAGGAATATCAGTATATCACTGCCGACGAAGTAAAGACAATGATAGAGAATGGCGACGAAAAGGTCATAGTTGATATACAGCCTGAGGAGTACTACGCCCAGGGCCATCTGCCTACCGCCATCTCTACCTACGCATATCCCGCGGATACGGATGAGCTGAAGGCCAAGCTGGATACCGCCCTCGAAAAGATAGATGAGAAGGAAGGCCCCGTCATTATAGTGGGCCTGGGCGGCAAGACCGGCGCGGAAAACGCCTACGACTACTATGTGGAAAAGGGCGTTGACGAGAGCAGGCTGAGGATACTTGAGGGCGGCCAGATGAGCTGGCCTTATGAGGAGCTCAAGTGGTACAACATAGATTATCTCTATATCGCTCCCGACGATCTGGTAAAGCTGCTTGAAGAAAACAAGAACGTCATGCTTATAGATATCCGTCAGAGCGAATATTACGATGCCGGCCACCTGCCCGGCTCCATCCCCACCTATTCTTTCCCCAATACAAACAAGGAACAGTGGGACGCTCTGGACGAGCTGAACGAGCAGATAGAAAAGACACTTGACCCCATAGTGCTCATCTGCATGAGCGGCACCAACGGCGCCTACAACGCTGTAAACCACTGGGCTACCAAGGGCATAGACCCGCGCAAGTTCTACATACTTGAAGGCGGCGGCACCAACTGGCCCTATGGGGATATGCTGGAGGTGACCCCCAATTACCAGTACATCACCCCTGATGAGCTCAAGACCAAGATCGAGGCCAAGGAGGATATGCTGCTGCTCTCCGTACAGACAAAGGACAGCTACAAGGAGGACGGGCATCTCCACGGCTCCATAGAAACCAAGGCGTATCCTGCCAATACCGAGGACCTTCGCAAGAGACTGGATAAGGTAACGGATAAGCTTACCGAGAACGACCTGCCTATATATGTGATGTGCATGGAAGGCAAGGGCGGCGCGGAGAACGCCATAAGCTACTATGTAAACGAGAAAAAGATCGACCAGACCCGCTTCTATATTATCGAGGGCGGTATAAAGGGCTGGCCCTTCCCGGAGATGCTGGAAAGCAGCAAGACAGAAGCAGAAGAATAATACGGTTGAATATAACCGCCCCGGGTCACCGGGGCAGTTAGAGGCTGTCGAAAAAGTGGCTGAACGCCACTTCTTCGAGTTTTTTTCGAGTTTTGCCTCTCGCAAAAAACATGAGGTTCCGCCCCGGGAAACGGGCCGGAACTGACCCGCTGCGGCGGGCCTCCGGGCGGCAAAACTTGCAGGAAAAGAAAACCTATGGTTTTCATCCGTTTTGACGCACACCCCCCAGGGGGCCTTCTCTTGCCCCTGCGGGGCAATTCACCTTGTGTCGTCAAAGCCGGAATAAACTTAAGGGGCTGCAGCCCCTTAACAACCCTTAGATTTTTCGATAAGAAGCGGCGCGCTCAAGTGAGCGCGCCGCCTTTTTGTTTTGTATTGCTTTATTTCGCCTGAATTTTCTTCAGCCTTGCGAAGCGGGGCAGGCCGTTTTCAAGGGGGCGATCTGGGGTTCCCTGAATGAGGGGCAGGGCGTAGTCAATGAATTCCTTGTTCACGTTGTTGCCCTCGCGGTTGATCCATTCAAGGGGAACCTTCTTTTCGGTGTTGGCAACGTCGGTAAGGTCCATGAGCTTTATGCCGCAGACGTAGCTGCCCTTTTCATCGTATTTGCGCTCAAAGCCTACCATCTTGTCGGTGGTGCCGGATATGGCCTCCAGTACGGCGGTCTTGCCGGAGAGGAAGGATTCTTGGATATCGGTGAGGGAGGCCAGGTGCGCGCCGCAGCGCTGCATCAGAGAGAACTCTATGCCGCGTACCTTGCAGCCCAGCGTGCCCTTGATGTAGTTGGCGAGGTAGGAGGCCAGGCCGCCCAGCTGCTTATGGCCGAAGGCGTCAACGGGGGCGTTCTCCGCGCCGTATTCGGCGATGAGCTTGCCGGTGGAATCGTGTATACCCTCGGATACGGCGGCTATGCACTTGCCGCTCCTGGCGTATACGGCCTTTACGTCCTCTACGAACTTATTAAGGTCAAAGTCACGCTCCGGCAGGTAGATGAGGTCGGGACCTTCGCCGCTTATATTGGCAAGGGAGGAGGCTGCGGTGAGCCAGCCGGCGTGGCGGCCCATTATCTCGATGACGCATACCATTCCGGTGTCGTAAACGCGGGCGTCCTTATATATCTCCATGCAGGTGGTGGCCACATACTTGGCGGCGGAAGCATAGCCGGGGCAGTGGTCGGTGCCGAACAGGTCGTTGTCTATTGTCTTAGGCACGCCCATTATGCGGCACTCGTAGCCCACGGACTGCATGTATTTGGATATCTTGTTGCAGGTGTCCATGGAGTCGTTGCCGCCGTTGTAGAAGAAGTAGCGCACGTCGTACTTCTTGAATATCTCCAGAATGCGCTTGTAATCAGAGTCGTCCTCGGCGCTGTCCTTGAGCTTGTAGCGGCAGGAGCCCAGAGCGGAGGATGGGGTGTAGAGCAGGTATTCGAGTTCCTTTGCGTCCTCCTGGCCCATATCGTAGAGCACGTCGTCCAACACGCCCTTTATGCCGTGGGCCGCGCCGTATACCTTGGTAATGCAGCCGGCATCAAGCGCGGTGCGGATAACGCCGTAAGCGCTGGCGTTTATTACAGAAGTGGGGCCGCCGGACTGGCCTATTATGCATGCGCCTTTAAGCTGTGACATTTATGATACCTCCAGAATTAAAATTCAAAAACTTTTCAGTCAGCATTATACCATAAAAAAAGCCCGGTGAGTATTGTGCTCCGGGCTTTTGACTATGATTTCACATTCGGTGTTTGCCGTGCAGGACAATTGCTTCAAAGCGGGCCTTATGCCCCGGCCTTTTCAGCCCTTTCGGCCTGCTTCTTCTGGAACCAGTCCTTGCCCTCGACGAAGCGGGCAACTATCATGGATGCCACAGTGTCGCCGGAGGCATTTATGCAGGTAGCCGGAGGATCCACCAGCGCGCCGATGGTGGCGATTACGGGGAAGGCGATGCCCATCTGTTCGGGGAAGAACAGGGATACTATGACCATCTCCCCTACGAAGCCGCCGCCGGCCACGCCGGACATGGCTATTCCGGAGAATATGGCTATCATCAAGGCGGTCACATAGGTTCCTATGCCGTCAAAGGGCATGCCGAAGAAGCCGAAGAGGAAGCTTATCTTGAGTATTGCGGAGAATACCGAGCCGTCCATGTGCATGGTAGCGCCAAGGGGCAGCACTATGTCGCTTACGTCACGGGGTATGCCTATTTCCTCTGCGGCCTCCATGTTCGCGGGTATGGTGGCTATGGAGCTGCAGGTGCCCAGGGAGGTGACGGCGGGCTTGAGTATGTGCTGGAAGAGCTTTTTGGCAGCGCCCTTACCCCCTGCGAAGCGGGCATATAGGGGGAAGGCTATAAAGAAGTACAGAACGCATAGAGGATAGTAGAGCAGCATGGCGCGGCCGAAGTTGCCTATGAGGGTGGGGCCGAACTCGCCTATGAGGGAGGCGAAGAAGGCGAAGAGACCTATGGGAGCATAGTACATCAGTATGCTTACGACCTTCATTATGATATCGGAAAGGTTGTTGAGCAGCTTTCCGACGGCGCATTCCGGGCCGCCGCAGATGGATACGCCAAAGCCGAAGATTATCGAGGCCACTATAAGGGGCAGCATATTGCTGCGGCTGAAGAGCAGCGGGAAGTCGCTCACGGTAAGGAAGCTGACGATAAGCTCGCCTACGGTCTTGGGCTCACCCACTTCCTCGGCTGCTACCTCAAAGGGGGTCAGCACGGGAGGAAACAGCTTTACAGCGGCTATCATTATGATGCCGGCGATTATGCCGGTGACGATGAAGGTGACGAGAGTGGAGCCCAGTATTTTGCCCAGCCGCTTCATGTTGGACATATTGCCTACGGCGGAGGCTATGGAGATGAATACCATAGGTACCACCACCGTGAACATCGCGTTTACGAATATATCGCCAAGGGGAGCAAGCACGCCCGCCTTATTGCCCAGCAGCGCGCCTGCTATACAGCCCAGTACTATGGAGCAGAGCAGTATGAGCGGGAAACGGTAACTCTTCCATACGGTAGACTTTTTCAATTCCATTTTAGTTCTCCTTTTATAAAAAATCGATGACAACAGTCTTTATAACATGTTATCACCGAAAAGAAGGGTTTAGTATTGCAATTGCTGCTGTCGGTATTGCGTTTTATACGGTATGCGGATATTCTGCGGCTCTGACGCTTACCTCGCCGCTGTAAAGCTCCTCGGTGCGCCCGTCGTCAAAGCGGACGACCAGGTGTCCCTCGGGGGTGACGTCTATGGCTGTGGCATCGGGCTCACCCTCCCGCATGAGCACGACCCGTTTTCCAGTAAGCATGCTGCTGGCACGGTATTCGCGGTATATGGAAGGGTCCGATGGATTTGTCAGCGCCTTATACAGCTGGTCCGCCATGGCTGCCGCCATTTCGTCTATGGATACGGGAGGCTGGGAATCAGGATACAGGCTGCCCGCCTTTGATGAAAGGCCGCCGGTAAATACAGGGCTCTGGTAGTTAAGCCCCACTCCCACCGCCGCGTACCTCAGCTCATTTTTGCAAAGGGCGCCCTCGGCAAGTATACCGCAGACCTTTTTACCTTCCCAGTATATGTCGTTCACCCACTTTATGGCGGGGTCGAGGTTCAGCTTGTCAACCATGGCCCTACGCACAGCTACCGCCGCCGCCATGGTCAGGCAAACGGGGTCTGTGGGGCGTACCAGCATTGTCATGTATATGCCCCCCTCGGGGCTTTCGAAGCTCCTGCCGATGCGGCCGCGGCCGGAAAGCTGCCGCCTTGCGAATATTACTGTGCCCTCCCTTGCGGTGGCCGCTATACTCTTTGCCTCAAGGTTGGTTGAGGGGGATTCCTCAAGGAATATTATGTCTATATCCGATTTGATATAGCGCTTTATGCCCTGTTCCGTCAACATATCACAGCCCCATTATGATCTGGTATTCTTCCTCGGTTATGCCGCCCCTTTGCAGCGCCCCTTCGATCAGGTTGCGGCAGGCGCGCACGTCCGGATCCCGGAGGTACTTGTCGTACTTGCGCGTCCAGTCCTCCAGCGCTTCGTGATACTCTGCAAACAGCACGCTGCGCCTTCCGTATTTTTCCATGGTGTTCCACAGGGCATGTATGGCCATATTGCGCTCCTGCCTTGATACGGTGGGCTGTATTCCCTTGTACTGATACTTCTTTATATCCTCCGGCCCTACGCCGAAGCGGTCCACCAGATTTTCGATTATGAGGGCGCAGCCCAGTGCATCGTCCAGGGAATCGTGGTGGTGCTCAAGGGGGAGCTTGAGCCCGGCGCAGAGGTCGTTGAGCTTATGGCTGCCGTAAAGCTCCTTGGGTATGTGCTTTTTGGATTTCTGCAATGAGCAGATATAGGTTATCTCGGGTATGGGCAGGCCGTATACCGCGAGGGACTTGCATATCACCCCAAGGTCGAAGGCAGCGCTGTGCGCCGCCATTATTCCGTGGAAAAACGGCTCGATCTCGGGCCATATTTCGGGAAACAGAGGGGCGTCAGCCACCATGAGGGGGGTTATGCCGTGTATTTTTATGTTGTAGTCGTCAAAGTGCTCCCGGGGATTCACAAGGAACTCCCGCCGGTAGACGGGAGCGCCGTATTCCATGTGTACTATGCCTATGGAGCATATGGAGTCGTTGTTGCGGTTCGGCGTCTCCACGTCTACCGCGGTGTACCTTTCAAGCAAAAGTCAAAGTGCCTTTCAGTTAAGTATGATTATATGCGTATGAGCTCGTATTCGCTGCTGCCCAGGCCTATCTCCTCGCCGTGCTCTATCTGCACCCGCCAGTTGGTGTTGGGGTGGACGTTGATAAAGTGGTCGTGGCAGCGGCATTCCGCCTCGCTGAGCGCGCTCCTGGGGTTGGCGGGCATGGCGTTTACCGCGTCCGCCGCGGCCAGGTCTATCGCAACGGGGTCAAAGGAGGCGAACATACCTATATTGGGGACTATCGGCGCGTCGTTTTCGGGGTGGCAGTCGCAGTTGGGGGAAATATCCGCCGCGATGCTTATGTGGAAATTCGGCTTATCCTTTACCACGGCATAGGCGTATTCCGCGATGCGCCTGTTCAGGCTGGCCTCGCTGGAGCTGTTGTGGGGCTTTATGGCGTCGAAGCTGCATATGGCTATGCAGCGGCCGCAGCCCACACAGTTGTCGTAGTCTATAACGGCCTTGCTGCTTTCGTAGTGTATGCCGTCGTTGGCGCATATCGTCGCGCACTTGCGGCAGCCGCGGCAGCGGTCGCGATCCACTACCGGCTTGCCGTCGTAGTGCATCTCCATCTTGCCCGCTCTTGAGCCTGAACCCATGCCGAGGTTCTTAAGCGCGCCGCCGAAGCCCGCATCCTCGTGGCCCTTAAAGTGGTTGAGGCTTATTATTATATCCGCGTCTGCTATGGCGCGGCCTATCTTTGCGGTCTTGACCTCCTCGCAGCCTATGGGTATATACGCCTCGTCTGTGCCGCGCACGCCGTCTGCTATTATCACCTGGCAGCCGGTAGCGTATGGAGTGTAGCCGTTTATGTACGCCGTCTCGATATGCTCGAGCGCGTTCTTGCGGGAGCCGACATAGAGCGTGTTGCAGTCGGTGAGGAAGGGCAGCCCGCCCCGCTCCTTTATGTATGCAGCGAGAGCCCTTGCGTACTGCGGCCTGAGGTATGCAAGGTTCCCCATCTCGCCGAAGTGTATCTTGATGGCGACGAACTTATGGTCGAAATCTATGGTGCCGAGGCCGGCCCTGTCTATAAGGCGAGTCAGCTTCTTTGGCAGGTTTTCCGTGAAGGATGTGCGCATATCCGTAAAGTAGACCTTTGACATATCCGTTTCTCCTTATGTTTACTTTATCAGCTAAAGCAGCAGCTCGCGGAGCGCCGCTACGCTTTCGACTATGTATGCGGCCCCGGCATGCTCCAGCTCCTCACGGCTGCCGTAGCCGTAGAGCACGCCGGCACAGTCCAGCCCGAAGGCCCTTGCCCCCTCCGCGTCGTATTTCCGGTCCCCTATCATCAGTGTGTTTCCCGGCGCTGCATCGGGACAGGAGCGAAGCACATGGGCTATCACGTCCGCCTTTGTGGGTCTGCCCTCGTCCATGGTGTTGCCGCCTACAAAGTCGAAATACCGTGCTATATCGAAGTGCTCCAGTATCCTGTGGGTGAAGTCCTCCGGCTTTGACGTAGCTACCATCACGCGCCTGCCCGCGGCCTTGAGGCCGCTTAAAAGCTCGGGTATGCCGGGATATATCTGGTTTTCAAATATGCCCTTTTCGGAAAAGTATTCCCGATAGTGCTTCAGCGCCTCCAGCGCCTGAAGGTTGGTCATGCCAAAGCCCTCCTCAAAGGAGCCTATGAGGGGCGGCCCTATCAGCCATGTAAGCGTTGTCCTGTCCGCAACCTCTATGCCCATCTTGCATAGAGCGTACTGGGCGGCGGAGGTGATGCCCAATGCGGGGTCCGTGAGCGTGCCGTCAAGATCGAACAAAAGGTTTTTGAATACCGCGTTTTTATCCATTTGCTTCCCGCTCCTGGCGCCTGAGGTATTCCGCCGCCTTGAACAGGCCGAATACCGTCTTGCCGTCGGAAATATGGTCATTCATTATCATATCTATAAGCTGGCACAGCGGCGTTTCCCGGTAGTCCAGAAACTCGTCCTCATCCGGGTGGGCATTGCCATAGCTCAGGCCTCTGGCAAGGTACACGTATATACACTCCGAAAGTATGGCGGGGGAGGGTATGTATATGCCCAAAGGGATAAACTCCTTTGCCGTTACGCCTATTTCTTCTTTAAGCTCCCGCTTCGCCGCATCGAGAGGGTCTGTGTCGAAGGCCTCCAGCTTGCCTGCGGGTATCTCGGCCATCACCCTCTGCTGCGGGTAGCGGAACTGGCGCTCTATTATTACGCCGCCATTATCCGTGAGCGGCACCACGGCCACCGCGCCGCGGTGTTTAAGATAATCCCTCCGGGCGGTCTTTTTGTTGCAAAGCTCAACGGTATCGCTGTACACGTCGAATACCGGGCCGGAATACTGTATGGCGGAGGAAACCGTCCTTTCAAAAAGCCTGCTGTCGTCCATGTGACAACCCTCCTGCAATTCTCAGCAAAATCAATTATAGCATATCACGGCGGCGCCATAAAAGCAAATAACGGCACACTTTTTAACCTTTGGACAAAACCGGACAATAATTGTACCCGAGGAGGCAAATGCCTGCAAAAACAGCCAAATTTATTCCCTATCGCCGCGAAAATGGCGGTGCTAAAATCACAGCATACAGAAAACCGCATATACCGCAGGATAACCAAAAAATTACATTATTACGGAGGCACTATATGGCTAAATACCGCATACTTTTGGCAGACAGCAACAACCAGTTCCAGACCACCGTCAGGGATTACCTTACGGCTCAGGAGGGAATAGAGCGGGTGGACACCGTGAACGACGGTCAATCCGCCCTGGACGCTATGAACAACAACCGGTACGATGTGCTCCTGTGCGATCTCATCATGCCGGGCATGGACGGCTTTGAGCTCCTTGAGAGGCTTAACAGCGGCCTCGTGAAGGACGTGCCTGCCGTCATAGTGATAAGCGCCCTGCGTCAGGAGGAGATGGTACGGCAGGCTTGCACACTTGGCGCAAAGTATTACATGGTCAAGCCCATCGACCCCGATACGCTGTACAAGCGCATAATGGACATGATGGAGAGCACCTACGCACAGCGCTCGCAGGTCTGCGCCATAAGCCCCAAGCCCCAGACTCTGGACGAGAAAATCGCTTCTGTATTCCTCATGATAGGTATACCCGCCCACATAAAGGGCTACCATTACCTGCGGGAGGCGGTGCGCATGGTATACTTTGAGCCCGCCCTCTGCGGCCGCATAACCAAGGAGCTTTACCCCGGCATCGCTAAGAGGTTCCAGACCTCTGCCTCTAAAGTTGAGCGCGCCATACGCCACGCCATAGAGGTGGCCTGGACCCGCGGAAAAATAGAGAACATCAACCAGATATTTGGCTACAATATCTACAGCAAAAACGACAAGCCCACCAACGGTGAATTCATAGCCCTGGTTGCTGACAAGCTCATCATGGAGACTGCGAGGGAAAAAAACGGAAGAAGCGAGATTCAGAATGTGATATAGGTGTGCTATAATGAAGAAAAACCTCCGGAGGCGCCCATGCATACCCTCAAGCTTATCCGCCCGACTCAGGAATACGCAGATCAGGTAATGGCATACCGGCAGGAGATGCTGGACAACGGCGACAGCCTGGATGGATGTGCCGCTCTGGAGGATACCAACAGCTACGCCGAATGGGCGGATTTTGAGGGGCGGCTCAGAGAGCGCTACGGCGAAGGCTATGTGCCATCCGATGTGTACCTGGCGGTGCGCAAAAGCGATGACAGGCTGGTTGGCATGATTGACTTTAGGCGGCCGTTGACTGAATTTCTGCTGCGCTTCGGGGGGAATATCGGCTACAGCGTGCGTCCTTCCGAGCGGGGAAAGGGCTACGCAGGCGAGATGCTTTCGCTGCTGCTGCCCAAGTGCCGCGAGGAGGGGGAGAACAGGTTGCTGCTCACATGCGACGCGGACAACGAGGCGTCCCGCCGGACTATAATAAAAAACGGCGGCGTGTTGGAAAACCGGGTTGAGTGTGATGCAGCTCTTAGCCGTTGCGGGATGATACAGAGGTACTGGATAACATTGAAGCCTTAAATCAAGGTGAAAAGGGGAGAGCCGGCCGGCTCCCCTTTTTTGTCCCCAAAAGGTAAACACGGAATTCGTCTTTATGTGTAAAATAGTATCATTTTACTGCCGGCGGCAAAGGGCAGGGCAATAATAAATATGCGTCAAGGTTTTATTCTTAACTTGTTGTTAACACTGAAACTGTCTTAAACGCGTTGAAATGTGGATAACTATGTTGATAATGTTAGCAACTCATGTTATTAACGCCCACGCATACTCATCTTTTTATGCAGTATCTTCGTACAAGCGGCCGGAGCAAGAAACATTAAATATTATCACCCGTGTGTTTTTTACCTTCGTTTTTCGGGTGAATGGCCACATAAGCGGCCCTTTTGCATAATTGGCATACTACCCTCGTATGATTATATAACGATAATCTGTGCGAGAGGAGCAGGCATATGGAACTGATCTGGAAAGAGCTTCCGGGGGAGCGGATAATATATACAGGAGTATCTCAGGGAACAGTCGAGGGCGGCATACCGCTGCCGGAGGGCCGCAGCGCAAAGGAGATACTCTCGTATACCGGCGAGGTGGCTATATCTTCATCCAGCGCCAGGGAGGGCGAAATAGCCATAGAGGGAGTTGTGAGAATTGACCTCATCTGCATGGATGACAAGGTGTTTGCCTTCACTTCAAGCGCCCCCTTCACCCACCGCATAGCCGCGGATGGCGTGCGGGAGGGCATGAGGGCCGAGGTGCGCTCGGCGCTGCAATCCCTGGAAATAAACAAGGGGGAGGGCGGAATTATCCTCAACGCGGTAGCGGATATAAACGCAATGGTGACAGCATCAGGCGGGGCAAAGGTACTGGATGGAATAAGCGGCATAGAGGATGGGGAGCAGCAGCGGCAGGAGATGACACTCTACGAGCGGGCGGGGGAGAGCCGGGGCAGCTTCCGCCTGCGGGAGGAGATAGAGGCGTCCTTCGCCACAGAGGTGCTGTACAGCGAGGTACATGGGGCGCTGAGGGACGTATCTCCCGGCAAAGACGGAATATGCCTGGAGGGTACGCTGTACATATCGGCGCTGGTACAGAGCCGCACAGGGGCGATGAGCCAGTTAAGCCAGGCCATACCCTTCACTCAGACCGTGGACGGAGAGGCGCTGACTCCCATGTGGGGCGAGGTGAGGGTATCCGGCTGTCAGGTGCGGGGGGCTGAGGATTTTGGCGTAGTGATAGCTGATGTGGAGCTCACATACCGCACATGGGGCCGTGCCGGCGGCCGTTCCGATGCTGTGACGGACACATTTTCCCCTACCGTGCCGTTCGAATGCACACATGGGCTTATACGCACCTCCTCATACTGCGGGCTGAGCACACAGCGGCAGTCCATAAGTGAAAACATAATGATACCCGATGGTATGCCCGAGGCGGCCAGGGTAGTATACGCTACCGCACGGCCCATGGTGACGTCCTACGGCATAGAAAACGGGGTACTCACCGCTGAGGGGCTGCTGTTTACCCGCATATTATACACCGCCGAAAGCGGCTGCGTATTCGCTTTCAATGAGGATATACCCTTCTCTGTGAACATGGAGGCCCAAGGCGCCACGGACGCTATGATATACGGAGTGGCGGCGGCCTCGGCGGCAGGAGGAGGCAGGAGCGTGGAACTGAACTGTACGCTCATACTCATTGCGGATCTGTACTGCACCGGCGGCTTTGAGGCGGTGACGGGTATTGAGGAGTGCCCCCAAAGACCCCCGCATCAGGGCATAACCGTGTACTTTGCCAGCGCCGGAGATACGCTGTACTCCATAGCCCGGGAGTACAATACCAGCCGGGCCAACCTGCTGCGCATGAACGACCTGCCCGAGGTATTACAGGGCGGCGAACGGGTGGCGTTTATGGGGTAAAAGAGTAAATTCTTCTTCTTTCTCTTTTCTTTTCATGAGAAAAGAAAAGCAGAAAGAAGCAAAGACTATCGAAAAAGTGGCTGAACGCCACTTTTTCGAGTTTTCTCATTCGGTGCTTGCGCCTATGGCGCGGTCAGCACCTCATGCAGGGAACGAAAACCTCTGGGTTTTCATCCGTTCTGACGCACGTGTCGTCAGAGCCGGATTGAACATAAGGGGCTGTGGCCCCTTATCAACCCCGGGATTTTTCGGCAGACTGAGAAAAGCAAATGGGAAATATATATAATAAATAAGACATAGGATTATGCGTATTATATAAGAACAGCCCTGCCGTCTTGTGTACGGCAGGGCTGAGCGCTGTTTTATGTTTTGTTTTCGTTGGTTTTCCTTTGCTTACTTTCCTTTTTTAAAAGGAAAGTAAGAGAAAAACACTACTTATTCTTAAGATACTCGTCTATAGCCGCGGCGGCCTTCTTGCCCGCGCCCATGGCGAGTATTACGGTAGCTGCGCCGGTAACGGCGTCGCCGCCCGCGAATACGCCGGGCTTGGAGGTAGCGCCGGTCTCGGGGTCTGCGGTTATCTCGCCCTTGCGGCCCACGGTGAGGCCGGGGGTGGTGTTCTTGATGAGGGGGTTGGGGCTGTTGCCTATGGCCACGATGACGGTGTCAACGTCCAGAGTGAACTCGCTGCCTTCCTTGGCAATGGGCCTGCGGCGGCCGGAAGCATCGGGCTCGCCCAGCTCCATCTCTATGCATTCCATAGAGGTGACATAGCCGTTCTCGTCGCCGTTTATGCGAACGGGGTTATTGAGCACCTTGAATATGATGCCCTCCTCCTTGGCATGGTGTACTTCCTCGCGGCGGGCGGGCATTTCGGCCTCGCTTCTGCGGTATACGATGTACACGTTCTCGGCGCCCAGACGCTTTGCGCAGCGGGCGGCGTCCATAGCCACGTTGCCGCCGCCTATTACGGCAGCGTTTTTGCCCACGCGGATGGGGGTATCCGTCTCGGGGAACTCGTATGCCTTCATGAGGTTTATGCGGGTGAGGAACTCGTTTGCGGAGTATACGCCGCAGAGGTTCTCGCCGGGTATCTTCTGGAAGTTGGGCAGTCCTGCGCCGCTGCCTACGAATACGGCGTCAAAGCCCTCTTCCTCCATCAGCTCATCCAGGCTTATGGAGCGGCCGACTACTACGTTGGTCTCTATCTTTACGCCCAGAGCCTCCACATTCTTTATCTCCTCCCGGACCAGCGCCTTGGGAAGACGGAACTCGGGAATGCCGTATACCAGCACGCCGCCGGGGGTATGCAGAGCTTCGAATATATGTACCTCATAGCCCAGCTTCGCAAGGTCGCCTGCGCAGGTAAGGCCTGCGGGGCCGGAGCCTATCACGGCTACCTTCTTGCCGTTGGGGGCGGGTATCTCGGCGGGGGCGGAGCCCTTTGCCATGGCGTAGTCGGCGGCGAAGCGTTCCAGACGGCCGATGCCTACCGGCTCCCCCTTAATACCACGGACGCACTTGCTCTCACACTGGTTTTCCTGGGGGCATACGCGGCCGCAGATGGCGGGAAGGCTGTTGGTGGTCTTTATGATGGCGTAAGCGCCTTCGTAATCATGAGCGGCGATCTTTGCTATGAATTCCGGAATGCGCACGTTTACGGGGCAGCCGGAAACGCAGGGCATGTTCTTGCAGTTGAGGCAGCGGGAAGCCTCGTTGAGGGCCAGCTCTTCGTCGTAGCCCTGAGAAACTTCCTTAAAGTTCTTGTTGCGGATATTGGGCTCCTGCTCCCGGGCAGGGGTCTTCTGCAAAGTCATATTAGGCATATTATCTCTCCCCTCCTATAAGATGGCAGAAGTGCTTTTCGTCGGAAAGCTTTTCCTCGGCCTTGTACATGCGGCTGCGCATGATGGCCTCGTCAAAGTCTACCAGATGGCCGTCAAAGTCCGGGCCGTCCACGCAGGCGAACTTGGTCTCGCCGTTTACGGTAAGGCGGCAGCCGCCGCACATGCCGGTGCCGTCTATCATTATGGTATTCATGGAGACGGTGGTCTTGATGCCGTATTCCTTTGTAAGGTTGCATACGGCACGCATCATGGGCATGGGCCCGAGGACGAATACTTCGTCATAGCGCGTGCCGGCCTTGAGCTGCTCCTCCAAGGCGCTGGTAACGAAGCCCTTGTGGCCGTTGGAGCCGTCGTCGGTCATTATGTAGAGGTTCTTGCAGGCGCTCTTGAATTCCTCGGTGAGGATATACAGGCTGGTGCTGCGGAAGCCTATGAATGCGTCCACGTCAGCGCCTATGGCGTTAAGGGCCTTAGCCTGAGGGTAAGCTATGGCAACGCCCAGACCGCCCGCCACCACGGCGGCCTTTTTGCCCTTCAGGTGGTCAAACTCGCTGGCCTTGCCGAGAGGGCCTGCAAAGTCCATCAGGTAATCGCCCTCCTCCAGGAGGTCAAGGCGCTTCGTGGTGGCGCCTACCTTCTGGAATATTACGGTTGCCGTACCCTTTTCGCGGTCGTAATCCGCGATGGTGAGGGGTATGCGCTCGCCCTTTTCGTCAATGCGAAGCACAATGAACTGCCCGGGCAGGGCCTTCCTTGCGACGTAGGGCGCTTCGACTTCTATCAAAGACACCGTGTCGTGCAGACGTTCTTTTCTTACTATACGGTACATAGGCTGAACATCGCTCCTTTTAGATTTTTGGACATAGAAGTTGATAATAAATATCGCCAATATGGCACTGTTATTATAATAACGCAGTATGGCTGTAAAGTCAAAGCAAAACGCTTATTTTAACGTGTAAACCTCAGGCTTCTTCAGAGTGTCAAAAAAAGTGGCTGAACGCCACTTTTCCTACCATCAGTTGACAAGAGCACACAAGCCCTAAAGGCTTGTTTTGGGGTGCTCCTGCGTTCTCGTCGCTTGTATTACATCCAGTAGTACTGCGCTCCTCGGCCTTGGATCGCCCTCAAAACAAGCTCTTTGGGGTCTTTGAGTTTTAGAAGCCAAAGAGTATGGCAGAACAAGGAGGACGAGTGCAGAAATACTGGTTGTATTTCAAATGAGGACGACACAGTTATGCCGTGCTGTTTGGCTCCTAAAACCTTGTGTGCTTTTGTCAACTGATGGTAAGAAATTATCAGGATTTTTTATCCTGTATGTAACGATAGTCGTAGCGGTAGTCCACCTTTATATCCACGCCGAATATATCCTTCATAAGGCTCTTCAGCGCCCTGGTGTCCAGCACGTAGAAGGAGGCGCCGTTATACGCCGTGCCGCTTATGTACTTGCCCTTGAGCGTATGCCGCACAAGGCTTTCCCCCGGCACGAGATCCATGCCGAACACCGCCAGCGCCGCTATCTGCTCCGCCGTAAGGTCGGTATAGATGTAATCCTTTACGCTGAGGTATAATTTCGGTATGGAGGTCAGCCTGCTGCCCTCCCTGAGCTGGGTGAATATGGCGAAGAGCATACGCTGCTGCCTGTCAGCCCTGTCCACGTCGGTGCCGTAGCCCTTGCGGGCGCGGCAGTAGTCCAGCACCTGCTGTCCGTCCAGCCTTTGCACCCCTTTGTGCAGCACCCGGCCGTTGAGCTTTATCTCCCGGTCCACATCGTATTCCACGCCGCCTAGGGCGTTCACCACGGCCTTCAGCCCCTCCATGTTCACCCCTACATAGTGGGATATGGGCACCCCCATGAGGTTTTCCACGGTCTTTATGGCGTATTCGAAGCCGTCGCCCTCGGCGCTGCCCCCCTTGGCAAAGGCTGCGTTTATCTTGTAATGCCCCTTTGTGTTGTATATCTTGGCCATGGTATCCCGGGGAATGGATATGAGGTGGGCGTTGCCCTGCTCAAAATCCACCGCCAGCAGCATCAGCACGTCGCTGCGGAAGTTGTTTTTGCTGTCCCGGTACATCACGCTGTCGCTGTCGTCCCGCTCCGGGCTCTGATCCCAGCCTACCAGCAGTATGTTTACCCTGCTGCGCATGAAATCCGTATCGGCCTGCCGCAAAAGCTGCTCCTCGGGGCTGAGGGTAGGGGAAGGCAGGGGCTGCCCCGCCTGCAAAGGCGAGGGAGAGGGGGACGGCTCGGTAAAGGCGCGCATGGGGTCCCGGGCAATGCTGCTGTAAAACCTGAGTCCCAGGGCCACGCCGCCGCCCAGCAGCAGCAGCGCCCCGCACAGCAGAGCGTATTTCAGCCTTTTTTTCATATAATGAAGCCACCTCCCCTAAAAAGCGTCCTTACCTGTACAGTTTTCCTTAAAAGCGGGGAGGATTATTCATATACTGCCGATATTAAAAAAACCTCCCCTTTCCGTGTCAACGGATGGGAGGGACTTTTCTTATAATATAGACAAATTTACACATAAGCAGCTTGCAGCCTGTATAAGCTGCAAGCGCCCTAAAGGAATGGGACAAGCCGGTATAAGCTGCGACCACAGAGGAAGTTCCGCCGCGGGAGACGCGCCGGAACTGACCGCCTGCGGGCGGCCCCCGCCCTTCACTTCCTATTTTTGTTAGCAGATATAAGGGGGGCTTTTCTATATATAGACAAATTTACACATAAGCATTATAATATTTACAAGTATAATACATAGGGCAATACGGCGGTCAGCACACCATCCGAAAGGAGGTGTGAAGTATGATTGAGTTGATTATCATGCTTTTTGTTGCGCTGAGGCGTGACACAAAATCGATAACCATAACGGTCAGAAAAAAATAACCGCCCTGCTGGAACAAGGCGGTTATTCCCTTGTTAGGGAATAAATAAGTCATTGAATTCGGCTGACCGTTTAGGTCTTACCCTATAAGTATTATACCCGTATCGCCTGCCCGTGTCAACGAGTGGGCGATATTTTTTAGTTTCGGTTTGGGTATAAACGGCAAACTCTCAGTTCGGCATAGTCGGTCAGCGTCGCGTTCGCTTCTCGACCTCCTTGCCTCACTGGCAAGGCTTTTCGCTTCATCGCCCACCGGGCGCGCTCAAACCCTTGCCCCCCCCGGGGGTTGATAAGGGGGCGCACCCCCTTATGTTCATTCCGGCTCTGACGGCGTGTACGTCAGAACGGATGAAAACCGAAGGTTTTCGTACCCTGCGCCCGCTGCTGGCCGCGCCGCAGGCGCAAGCAGAGGGCGAAAAACCTCGCACAAGCGGCTTTGCCGCTTGCGCGAAAGTGCTCTGCACTTTGTTACAATTTCGTAACAAAAAACCCTTGACGTCCGTAACAATTGGTGGTAACATATAGGCGTGCTAAGCGGAAGGGCGCGCAAAACGCGCTTCGCCGGGGGGGAAACCCCCATCACTTGCAAAACACAAAATAATTGAAAGGGATTTAAAGAAATGAAGAAGATTTTCGCAATCGCTCTGGCTCTGGTCATGGTTCTCTCCATGGCTTCCGCCTTTGCATCCGCTTGCGTAACCGGCCCCTTCAACTGGTCGGCTACTGCTACTGCTGCTAACTGCGGCAAGGGTAAGGTAGAGGTTGTTCCTTTTGTTAAGGTCAACGACGGCTGCGGCAACTATGTATGGCAGGAGAACAGCTGCGCCGCCGCTATCAATTCCGAGAACGTTTACTTTGCCATCAAGCTCACCGTTGAGCCCAAGGCTGATAAGGAATGGTGGGATGCTTCTACCCTGTCCGTTAAGTATAAGGGTCTGAACGGAAAAGACTTCACCGTAGGTTATGCTACTATCAATTTCGATGAGAAAGATGACACTGTGGCATACTACCTCAAAATGGATCAGACGGGTTGGATAAATGTCTCTGATTGGAAGGATATGTCCTCTAATAATCAGGCTGCCTACATCTTTAAGGCAATGGTAAACGATGCTGGCAAGGCTAAGGTTTGCGCTACCCTGAAGTCCAAGCTGGAGACTTATGCTGGTGGTATCGTTGGTAACTACTTTGTAAAGGTTACCGAGAAGGATGGCAAGCTGTTCATTGGCGTTTCCTCAAAGAATACTAATGGTACTGAAAAGGATCGTCTGGTGACTTACACCATCGAGAACGAGAAGGTTACCGCGATTAAGTGGGAAGCTGTTTGCGGTGCTGACGATTACAACACCATCAAGGCCTACTTCAACCTCGAGATCGGTACTCCTGTAAGCAGGGATGCCATCAACAAGAACTTCGGTTGGGACAACAAGGTCGAGTCCTGCTTCCAGTGGAGCAAGAACGGCGCTGCCATCACCAACCCCGAGTGCAAGGTCGAGATCCCCAAGACCGGTGACGCATCCGTCGTCGCTTACGCCGTAATGGCTCTCGTAGCCGCTGCCGGCGCTATGGGTCTCAAGAAGTAATTAAAGCTAAACAAGCAATGGGGCGGCTCCGCCGCCCCTAAACTTGACTTCCGCGGGCGTTAGCACAGTCCCCCCATGTGGGGGGCTTTTTTTTGTTTCGCAGAAATGGATGCAATCCATTTCTGCGAGGGTTTTTCGGGTTTTGCCTCTCGCTGCGCTCCCGGGCGGCAAAACCCGCAGAGTACGAAAACCTTCGGTTTTCATCCGTTTTGCCGTACACGCCGCCAAAGCCGGAATGAACATAAGGGGGCGCACCCCCTTATCAACCCCCGGGGGCGGTCAGTTCCGGCGCGTCTCCCGCGGCGGAACTTCCTCTGTGGTCGAAATTAAGAAAATTCCTCCCTTCGGTTGACACCGAAAGGAGGAACGGGTATAATACTTATAGGGTAAGACCGAAACGGTCAGCCACAAGTTGGTTTCAGTTTCTTCCCTTATTCAGGGAATAACCGTCCTGATTGCAGCAGGGCGGTTATTTATGTCGGAACTTTATGATCGTTATCGACTCTATTTCATGCTTGAGCGCAAGAATGAGCGCAATAATCAATTCCAGCATACTTCACACCTCCTTTCGGAGAATGTGCTGACCGCCGCTTGCCCTTGGTATTATACTTGTGAATATTATAATGCTTATGTATAAATTTGTCTATATTGAGAAAATTCCCCCAATCCGTTGACACGGAAAGGGGGAACGGGTATAATACTTATAGGGTAAGACCGAAACGGTCAGCCAACATTTGAACGATTTTCTAAGACGATAACCGTCCTGTGCCAGCAGGGCGGTTATTTATGTCGGAACTTTATGATCGTTATCGACTCTATTTCATGCTTGAACGCAAGAATGAGCGCAATAATCCATTCTAACATACTTCACACCTCCTTTCGGAGAGTGTGCTGACCGCCGCTTGCCCTTGGTATTATACCTGTAAATATTATAATGCTTATGTATAAATTTGTCTATATTACAAATTTCACCCCCCGTTCACCCTTTTTCCCCCGAAATAGGGTATAATATTGCCTGTGGCGTAAATATGCCGTTAAAATTGAAGAACCAAGGAGAAGAACATGGAAATAAAGCTCACTGTGGAAAACTTTGAAAGCGTGACGAATACCGGCAAGCCGGTGCTCATAGACTTCTGGGCAACATGGTGCGGCCCCTGCCGCATGATCGCCCCCGTGATAGAGGAAATAGCCAACGAGCGGGAGGACATACTGGTCTGCAAGTGCAATGTGGACGAGGAGGTGCCGCTGGCGGTGCAGTTCGGCGTGAACGTAATACCTACTCTCGTGGTGCTCAAAAACGGCCGCGTAGCCGCCCGTACAGAGGGCCTCGCCGGCAAGCAGAACATAATAAGGCTGGTGGAAAACGCTATATGAAGATAAGGCTTAATGAGGACGAGCAGATAGTGAAGCTGATAAGGCAGGGCCTCAGCGAGCGCAACGGCCATTGCCCCTGCGTGCGGGAGATAAGCGACGATACCAAGTGCATGTGCAAGCAGTTCCGGGAGCAGATAGCCGACCCCGACTTTGAGGGGTACTGCCACTGCATGCTTTACTATAAGGAAAAATAAAGGGGGAATACCATGGAGGATAAGGGCGGCAATAAGCTTTCCGGCAGAACCATAGCGTGCTGCGGCCTTGCGCTGCTGATGTTTTTCCTGCTGCTGGGCGGGCTGATATTCGGCTATGTATACTTTGTAAAGCTGGGAAAGTGACGCCGGGAAAGGGCGCTGTATGGAGCCTGTATCAAAGGAAGAATTCCTGCAAAAGCTGGAGCAGGCGCGCAAATGCCGCACCGGCCTTGAATCCCTGTGCCTTCACGATGCGGACATATCCGGCGCCGATTTTTCCGGGCTGGACTGCCAGTGGTGGGACATGAAGAACGTGCGGCTGGACGGGTGCAGCTTTGAGGGCGCTACGATTGCAAACGGCAAGTTCGAAAACTGCACCTTTGTGGGGGCGAACTTCAGGAACGCGGGCCTTCAGGGGGCAGACCTCCGCAACGCCGACCTTACCGGCATTGACCTTCGGGGCGGCAACGTATACAGCGCATGGCTTGAGGGGGCCAGGCTGGACGGCATAATACAGGACGAAAGCACCAGGTATTTCCGGCTGCGCTGCCCCGAAACGGGGGCCTTTATAGGCTATAAGAAGTGCTACGAGGACAGGGTGGTAATGCTGCTCATCCCGGCGGAGGCAAAGCGGGTATCCGCCACCAACAACGCCTGCCGCTGCGATAAGGCCAAGGTGCTGACCATAACCAGCTTTGACTTTACGCAAAGCTACGACTGGGCGGTGTCCCTTGTTGACGAGAACTTCGTATATAAAAAGGGGGAATGGATCTATCCCGACAGGTTCACCGAGGACAGGTGGGTAGAGTCCACCTACGGAATACATTTCTGGATGAGCCGCGAGGAGGCCATAGCCTACTGATAAAACTTAGATTTTCTGCGCATACTCTGCCTATGAAAAGGGCGGAGTATTTTTTTGCATATTTTAATAAGAAGAATATCAATAAGCTGCTGGCGGGGCTGCTGGCAGGGCTGTGCAACGGGCTTTTCGGCTCGGGCGGCGGGGCTGTGGCAGTAGTGGCTCTGGAGCGGCTGTGCGGCTTTGCGTCAAAGGACGCCCATGCCACGGCCATAAGCATAATGCTGCCCCTTACCTTTGCCAGCGCGGCTGTGTATTGCGCAGGCGGCGGGGTGGATTGGCATACCCTGCTTTTCGCGGCGCCGGGGGCCATACTGGGCAGCATTGCCGGGGCGAAGCTGACCGGCAGGATAAAGTCCGCCGCGCTGGATAAGCTGTTCGCCGCGGTGATGTTCTGTGCAGGGGTGTGGATGCTGCTGTGAGGGAGCTTCTGCTTTTTGCCATGGGCGCCGCCGCAGGGGTGATCTCCGGCATGGGAATGGGGGGCGGCACGCTGCTCATACCTGCGCTTACGCTGCTGATGGGCATCCCCCAGAGGCAGGCCCAGGGGGTCAACATGCTGTCCTTCCTGCCCGCCGCAGCCGCCGCGCTGTATATACACAAAAAAGAGGGAAGGCTGGAGCTTAAAAGCAGCCTGCCCGTAATAGCCGCGGGCATTGTGGGGGCTCTTTTTGGGGCGCTGGCCGCCGGCTGGCTCAAGGAGGAATGGCTGAAAAAAGCCTTCGGATTATTTTTAACAATCTTGTCTATTATTCAGTATATAGGAAGATCGCCAAGGGGCCGGGTTTGATAGAAAATAATCAGACATTATCGAGAAAAAAACACTTCGAGAGGAAATATTTATACTGATTTTCCGAAACTTATATGCTATAATGATTTCTGGTCACAAATAGTTAGTCATAGCTGCGTATCGTCTGTGCTACAGTATATTTTTTATAAGGCATATTCTTGGCGGATCTGTTATGTGGCTTGTAAAACTGTTGAAAAATATGAAAGGCAGGTGTTGGCTTTGCCAAAGCATTCCTTCAAGGGCGGCGTGCATCCTCTGCACGATCAGCATGAGGGCAAGACATCAACGAGCGGTCTTCCCATACGAGAGTATATCCCGGACAGCGTGGATATCCCCATGTCCATGAGCATAGGCGCTCCCGCGGCGCCCTGCGTAAAGGTGGGGGATCACGTCAAGCTGGGCCAGAAGATCGCAGACGCTACCGGTTTTGTCAGTTTACCGGTTCATGCCAGCGTTTCGGGAGAGGTTACGGCCATAGGCACCAAGGTGCTTCTGCTGGGAGGACCCACCACCATTATCACCATCAGGAACGATTTCCAGGACGAGTGGACAGAGCTTGAGCCGCTGGGCGGCGTGGAGGAGTGCGACCCTGCCAGGATAGTTCCCGCGGTACAGGCGGCAGGCATCTGCGGTATGGGCGGCGCGACCTTCCCCACCCATGTAAAGCTTACCGTGGGCGAGGGTAAGTACTGCGATACCATAATCCTCAACGGCGCAGAGTGCGAAACCCACGTTACCTGCGACCACCGCCTCATGATCGAGGAATCCGAGCGCATAGTGGACGGACTCAGGGCCGCGATGCGCGCCCTCGGCGTAAAGCGGGGCGTTATCGGTATCGAGGATAACAAGCCCGACGCCATAGCCGCAATGCAGCGTGCGGCGGAGGGCCGCGAGGGGGTAGAGGTCATGCCCCTTTTCACCAAATATCCTCAGGGCTCTGAAAAGCAGCTGATCTACTCCGTCACCGGCAGAGAAGTTCCAAGCAAGAAGCTGCCTCTGGACGCTCACGTCATAGTTATAAACGTCGGCACCGCAAAGGCCATAGCCGATGCAGTGATAGAGGGTAAGCCTCTCATCAGCCGCGTCACCACCGTAAAGGGCTGCGTAAAGGAGCCCGCCAATCTGCGCCTTCGCATGGGAACCATAGTTGCCGACGCCATAGGCGAGTGCGGCGGCTATACCGACGAGGCCGGCAAGATAGTAATGGGCGGCTGCATGACAGGCCTTTGCGCCCCAAACGACCAGGTAGTGGTCATGAAGGGCACAAACGGCATACTGGTATTCAACGAAAAGGACGCAAGAAGCTATGAGGAGAGCCCCTGCATACGCTGCGGCCGCTGCGTGGAGGCCTGCCCCATAGGCCTTAATCCATACCTCATGAAGCACCTTTGCGACAAGGGCGATCTCAAGGGCGCCGAAGCCAATAACGTGATGGAGTGCATAGTCTGCGGAAGCTGCTCCTATGTATGTCCCGCAAAGCGCTGGCTTACCGCCTCCTTCAAGAATACTAAAGACGCTATCATGCGGGAAGCAAGGAGGGCAAAGAAGTAATGAGTCTTCACGTTTCAAGCGCACCACATGTCCACAGCAAGGACAGCACCCAGACCATAATGCGGGACGTGCTCATAGCCATGCTCCCCACCACCGTAATGGGCGTATACTGCTTCGGCTTCAACGCGGCGCTTCTGTGCGTCCTCGGCGTGGCGGCCGCGGTATTGGCCGAGTACGGCTACCAGAAGATGACCCGCCAGAGGGTACGCACAGGCGACCTCTCCGCCGCCGTTACCGGCCTTCTCGTGGCGCTCAACCTGCCCGGCAACGCCCCCTGGTGGATGCCCGTGGTAGGCAGCTTCATAGCCATAGTGCTGGTCAAGCAGCTCTTCGGCGGCATAGGCGATAACTTTATGAACCCCGCCCTTACCGCCCGCGGCATAATGCTTGCCTCCTGGCCCGTAAGGATGACCGCATGGTATCTGCCCACCTTCTGCAAGGGCGTGGACGCCGTATCCTCCGCAACGGTGTTGGGCGGATACGAGGCCTCCACCTATGATATGTTCATGGGCTTCATACCCGGAACCATAGGCGAGGTAAGCAAGATAGCCATACTCATAGGCTTTGCATACCTGCTTATCCGCAAGGTGATAAGCTGGCGCATCCCCGTTGTGTTCGTCGGAACCTTTGCCGTACTTGCCGCCATATTCAGGATGGATCAGGACGTGCTGACCTCCGTGCTTTCAGGCGGATTGCTCTTTGGCGCCGTGTTCATGGCGACAGACTACACCACCAGCCCCATGACGGAGGTCGGTCAGTACATATACGCATTCGGCTGCGGCCTCATACTGGCGGTCATACGCAAGTGGGGAAGCTATACCGAGGGCGTTACCTACGCCATACTGATAATGAACGTGGCTACCCCCCTCATAGACAAGTTCGTCAAGATAAGGGTATATGGCCAGGAAAAGCCAAAGAAGGAGGTAAAGGCAAATGTCTAAGAGCGATAAGCCTAAGCTCACGAGCGTATTCCTTAACGGCATAATCACGGAGAACCCCACCTTCCGCCTGGTTCTCGGCACCTGCCCCACCATAGCGACCACCACCAGCGTCATAAACGCGGTGGGTATGGGCGCGGCGGCGTCCTTCGTGCTGATAGGCTCCAACTTCGTTATTTCGCTGCTCAGGAACTTCATTCCCGATAAGGTCCGCATACCTTGCTTCATAGTGGTCATATGCACCTTTGTTACCATAGTACAGCTCCTGCTGCAGGCATTCGTTCAAAGCCTTTATGCGAGCCTGGGCATGTTTATACCGCTGATAGTGGTTAACTGCATAATACTTGCCCGCGCGGAAGCCTTCGCCAGCAAAAACGGGCCTCTGGCCTCTGCGGTGGACGGCCTTGGCATGGGCCTGGGCTTCACCCTGGCTATCTCCATCATCGCCTGTGTCCGCGAGCTCCTGGGTACCGGCTGCATCGCCGGCATCAACCTCCTCGGCTCCGGATATGAGCCTATGCTCATATCAACCATGGCTCCCGGCGGCTTTATGATATTCGGCCTCACCCTCGGCGTGGCCAACATCATAATGAAGAGCATCGAAAAGAAAAAGAAAGCAAAGGAGGCCGCATAAATGACTCCTGTAATGCAAACCAACAGCTGCGGCAACGTGCTGCTCTTCTTCGTGAGCTGCGTGCTGAGCCATAACTTCATCTTTTCCCGCTTCCTCGGCTGCTGCCCCTTCCTGGGTGTATCAAATAAGGTCGAGACTGCGGCGGGCATGGGCCTTGCGGTTACCTTCGTAATGGGCCTTGCATCCCTGTTCACCTCCGCAGTCTATCAGTATGTGCTGTATCCCCTTGGCCTGACCTATCTGGATACTATAAGCTTCATACTGATAATCGCGGGCCTCGTCCAGTTCGTGGAGATGTTCCTGAAGAAGTCCAGCCCTGCGCTGTATAAGTCCCTGGGCATTTACCTCCCTCTGATAACCACCAACTGCGCGGTTCTGGGCGTTGCTACCCTGAACACCAGCGCGCAGTACGACATACTCTCCGCCGTCTTAAACGGCGTGTTCGGCGCACTGGGCTTCCTGCTTGCCATAACCCTTATGGCCGGCGTGCGCGAGCGTCTGGAAACCTCACATATACCAGACCAGTTCAAGGGCTTCCCCATCGGCCTCTTCATGGCGGGCCTTATGTCCGTGGCCTTCATGGGCTTCAACGGCCTCGTATAATATAGAAAGGAGAAAACAGATGAACGTTACTGCTATACTTCTTTCTGCCGGCGTTATGGTCGTGCTGGGTGTGCTGTTCGGCGTTATACTTACCATTGCCGATAAAAAATTTAAGGTAGAAGTGAATCCCCGCGTTGAGGCGGTGCGTGCATGCCTGGGCGGTGCCAATTGCGGCGCCTGCGGTTACGCTGGCTGCGATGCCTTCGCTGATGCCGTAGTGGCCGGTAAGGCCCCCGTAAACGGGTGTTCCCCCTCCGGCGCTAAGGGCGCCGAGGCCATAGCCGCCATAATGGGCGTTTCTGCCGAAGCAGAGGAGCGCAAGGTCGCCCGTGTCATCTGCCAGGGAGACTGCGGCGTAGCAAAGGAGCGCTATAATTATGATGGATATACCAGTTGCGCTACCGCAGCCGGTCTTGCCGGCGGCCCCAAGATGTGCCGTTTTGCCTGTATTGGCTTGGGGGACTGCGCCCAGGCCTGCGCATTCGGAGCAATAAAGATCGCTGACGGCTTGGCACATATCGACGAGGAGAAGTGCGTTGCCTGCGGACAGTGTGCAAATATCTGTCCCCGGGGCGTAATAGCTCTCAAGCCGGTGAACGAGACCGTAATCGTCTCCTGCCGCAATACCGACAGCGGGCGCGAAGCCAGGGCAGCCTGCATGAAGGCCTGTATCGCCTGCGGCCGCTGCACCAAAGAATGCCCCAACGACGCCATACACGTGGAGGGCGGCGTAGCCAAGATAGACGAGGCAAAGTGCACCCGCTGCGGCGCCTGCGCAAAGGTATGCCCCTGTAAGTGCATCGTCGATTATCTGGACAGCATCGAATAAGCACATAATACATAAAAGAGCCGTCAAATGACGGCTCTTACTTTGCCCAAAAACCTCAGGGTTGTTAAGGGGCCGCAGTCCCTTAAGTTTATTCCGGCTTTGACGGCGACAAGGTGAATTGACCCGAAGGGGCAAGAGAAGGCCCCCTGGGGGGTACGTCAAAACGGATAAAAACCGGAGGTTTTTATTCTCTGCGGGTTTTGCCGCCCGGAGGCCCGCCGCAGCGGGTCAGTTCCGGCCCGTTTCCCGGGGTGGAACCTCATGTTTTTTGTGAGAGGCAAAACACGAAAAGAACTCGCAAAAGTGGTCTTTAGCCACTTTTGCGAAATCCGAAAGGATAAAAGTAATTTGCCAAAAAATATTGACACGAGTGCCGGAAATGGTGTATACTAATCCTCGCAGTCTTAAATGACGCGCAGATGGGAGCATAGCTCAGCTGGGAGAGCACTTGCCTTACAAGCAAGGGGTCACAGGTTCGAGCCCTGTTGCTCCCACCATTTGGTCCGGTAGTTCAGTTGGTTAGAATGCCAGCCTGTCACGCTGGAGGTCAGGGGTTCGAGCCCCCTCCGGATCGCCATTGATGCCTCGGTAGCTCAGTTGGTAGAGCAAGGGACTGAAAATCCCTGTGTCGGTGGTTCAAGTCCACTCTGAGGCACCAATCCTGCGGGAATAGCTCATTTGGTAGAGCGCCGCCTTGCCAAGGCGGAGGTGGCGGGTTCGAGCCCCGTTTCCCGCTCCATTTTTTTAACGGCTGCGTTTCCTCCTTTTACGCGGCCAAATGGCACCATAGCCAAGCGGTAAGGCAGCGGTCTGCAAAATCGCCATCTCCGGTTCGATTCCGGATGGTGCCTCCAAATCAGCTCCATCGAATTTACGATGGAGTTTTCTTTTTGTAATTTGATATATATACTGTGCGGCTTCATTGCCAATGCCTAACATATTCGGCACAAATTGCGGCTTCGGTTTTTTGCCGCAGGTTTATTCGGGAGGATATGATGAGAACATTGTTCGAAATGGATAAAAAGAACTACGACTCGAGCGGAAAAGTTTTTTACCGTCCGTCCGTTCGGAGCATTATCATTCGCGGCGGCAGGGTTGCAATGGTTCACAGCCTGATGTATGATTACTATAAGTTCCCCGGGGGCGGCATCGAGAGCGGTGAAACTCGGCATCAGGCACTGATTCGCGAAACTGCCGAAGAATCCGGCTTGTGCGTTGTCCCTGATTCGATTCAGGAATACGGCTGCGTTCGCAGAATCGAAAAGAGCGACAAACCGGGGATTTCGGTTTTTGTTCAGAATAATTTCTACTATTTTTGCGAAGCGGAACCGGAGCCGGGAGCGCAGAAACTCGATGATTATGAGGCGCGGGAACGATTTACTTTGGAATTTGTTGAGGCAGAACATGCAATTGATGTTAACAGAAACAGAGCTCACGGGCCAAAAAATCAAACAATGCTTGAACGCGAAGCGCGTGTTCTGGAAATGCTGCGTGAAGAGGGGTACTTGGATTAATCATGTCGGAATATATACTTGATTTGAGAAAAACTGTCGGGCATCGTCCGCTGCTTCAGGTCGGTGCGAGCGTTATTGTTGTCGATTCCGAGGGCCGCATACTCTTGCAGAAGCGGCGCGATAACGGACTTTGGGGCTATGCGGGCGGTTCTGTGGAGCTTGATGAGGAAGTTGAAAAAGCGGCAATGCGCGAACTTTTTGAAGAAACGGGACTTGTTGCGGACGAGCTTGAACTTTTCGGTGTTTTTTCGGGAAAAATCCTGCATTATACCTATCCGAACGGCGACGAGGTTTCAAATATTGACATTGTTTACCTTTGCCGCAGTTATTCCGGAGAGCTTACGCCGCAGGCAAGTGAAGTGTCGGAGCTGCGTTTCTTTTCCGCCTCCGAAATGCCGCCCGAAAACGAGCTGACGCCGCCCAATCGCCCCGTGCTGAAAAGATACATTGAAAGCCTGGCTGAGTGCTGATTTTTGCTGCTGCGGACAATTATTGAACGAAGTATATTTAGAAAGACACTGTAAAGGGGATTGACTTTCCACCTTGGCGGCGTTATAATTATGCTTGTAAAGCTTTGCGCCTTTACAACAGTGCCGCATAGACCATTAAGGAGGCATATATGCAGAACAAACTCGAATTAAGCCTTCTCATTGATTACTACGGCGCGTTTTTAACCGATAACCAGTGCGAGATGCTGAAGCTCAACTGCGAGGAGGATTTTTCCCTTGCCGAAATTGCAGAGCAGAAGGGCATTTCGCGGCAGGGTGTGCGCGATGCATTGCAGCGCGGTGAAAAAATCCTTCTCGAAATGGAAGAAAAACTCGGTCTTGCCGCAAAGGACAGGCGGCTGAAAGTTTTAATTGCGGAGCTTTCGGCAGAGGTTCGCAGGTGCACCTTCAATGAAACCGCTCGGGAAAGAATCAACACTCTGTTATCACAACTGACTGAAATCACGGAGGGCAAAGATGGCATTTGAAGGACTTTCTTCAAAACTTCAGAACATATTCAGAAAACTGGGCGGAAAGGGCAAGTTGACCGAAAAAGAAGTCAAAGAGGCAATGCGCGAGATAAAGCTTGCGCTGCTCGAGGCGGATGTTAACTTTTCGGTTGTGAAATCCTTTATAAACACTGTTTCGGCGCGGGCAGTGGGTTCGGATGTTCTCCAAAGCCTCACTCCGTCCCAGCAAATAATCAAAATTGTCAATGAGGAGCTGACTCAGCTCATCGGCGGCAGCGTTGTGAAGGTTGAGTTCGGGCCGCGCAAACCCTCTGTTTTCCTGCTTGCGGGTCTTCAAGGTGCGGGCAAAACCACAATGGCGGGCAAACTTGCTGCCTACCTTGCAAAGACTCAGGGCAAAAAACCGCTGCTTGTTGCATGCGACATATATCGCCCTGCCGCGATCACCCAGCTTCAGGTCGTGGGTGAAAAGGTCAATGTTCCCGTTTTCGAACGCGGGACGCAGGATCCCGTTAAAACCGCAAAGGAAGCAATTGAATATGCTTCCCGCAACTTCTACGATCTTGTTATAATCGATACGGCAGGCCGCCTGCACATTGACGAGAACATGATGGACGAGATCGCCGCCGTCAAACAAGCCGTTAACCCGGCGGAAACGCTGCTTGTTGTTGATGCAATGACAGGTCAGGACGCTGTCAACGTTGCAAGCTCCTTTAACGAAAAACTCGGCATAACCGGCGTTATACTCACAAAGCTTGACGGTGACACAAGAGGCGGTGCGGCGCTGAGCGTTCGCAGTGTTACGGGCAAACCCATCAAATTCTCCGGCATAGGTGAAAAGCTTACCGATATCGAACCGTTCTATCCCGACAGAATGGCTTCAAGAATTCTTGGCATGGGCGATGTTCTCACTTTGATTGAAAAGGCGGAACAGGCTTTCGACGAAAAACAGGCGGAAGAGCTCACCAAAAAGATTAAAAATGACAAGTTTACTCTTGAGGACTTCCTCGAGCAGTTCCAACAGGTCAAAAAACTCGGCTCAATGGAAGAGATTCTCGGCATGATGCCCGGGGTCGATGCAAGCAAGCTCAAGGATGCAAAAATTGACCAAAAGGCAACCGCAAGAGTCGAGGCGATCATTCGTTCAATGACTCCGCGTGAACGACGCAATCCGGAACTTTTGAATGCAAGCCGCAAAAAACGCATTGCGGCGGGCAGCGGAACGACCGTTCAGGAAGTTAACCGACTGCTCAAACAATTTGAACAGTCACGCCAGCTGATGAAGAGATTTGCGGGAATGGGCCGCAAAAAATCAGGCAGGCGCAAAGGCTTCTTCGGCTTCTGATGCAGCAAAAGGTTTTTCAATCTGCATCAAACAACAAAATCACCAACAGCGGGCTTATGCCCGATTGGATATTCAACAAAGACTTTCTATTTAATTTGGAGGAACTATCATGCTTAAAATCAGGCTTCGCAGAATGGGCGCAAAGAAGGCTCCTTTCTATCGTATCGTTGTTGCGGATTCCCGCGCACCCCGTGACGGTGCTTTCGTAGAGGAAATCGGCTATTACAACCCCCTCACCGATCCCGAACAGGTCGTTGTTGACGGCGACAAGGCAAAGCAGTGGATCAAGAACGGTGCGCAGCCCACGGAAACCGTTCGCGGTCTGTTCAAAAAGCACGGCGTTATCGACTGATGAGCGAAGAAATCATTACCGAAACTCAGGCTCCCGATATTGCGGCTCTTGTTGAATTCATTGCAAAGAGTCTTGTTGACGAACCGAGCGAGGTAAAGGTTGCCGTCAAGGCTGACGAAGCAGGCGAGGAAACCACAATTGAGCTTTCCGTTGCCAAGGACGATATGGGCAAAGTTATTGGCAAACAGGGGCGTATCGCAAAAGCAATCCGCACCGTTGTTCGCGCCGCTTCGGTAAAAAGCGAAAAGAAATACAGAGTTGACATTCTGTAACCGTACCGGAACTCACAAGTTTTGTCTATGGATTATTTTCGTATCGGGCTGTTTCTGCGCCCGCACGGCATCAAGGGTGAGCTGAAATTGCTCCCCTTGACCGATGATTTAAAACGATTTGCACGCCTTTCGGATGCCTTTATCGAGGCGCCCGAGGGCGTTTATCAAACAGTCACTGCGGAAAGCGCAAGGGTTGCCGCCGAGAATTCCGTGATAATTAAACTCAAGGGAATTGACACCGTTGAAGCCGCCGAAAAACTTCGCGACAAATACCTTTGCGTGGACAGAGAACACGCCGTAAAGCTTCCCGCAGGTGCATATTTTGTGAAGGACATCATAGGCTGTGAGGTTTTTTCGACATTGGGTGATGCGCTCGGCAGAGTGGTCGATGTGTACGAAACACCGTCAACGGACGTTTATGTTATTAAAGGCGCAAAAAGGCTTTCCGTTCCTGCACTGAAAAAATTGCTTTCAAGCGTTGATATCGAAAACAAGCGAATTGTTTTTGATTCCGAAATTCTTGCGGAGGTTGGACTGTTTGAGGATTGATATTCTTACAATTTTTCCCGAAATGTTCAGCAATATCCTGTCATCAAGCATTCTCGGCAGGGCGGCATCAAAGGGCATTTTGAAATTCAAAACGCATAATATACGTGATTTTTCGCAGAACAAGCACCGTAATACCGATGATTATCCGTTCGGAGGCGGGGCGGGCATGGTCATGCTTGCGCAGCCGATTTTTGACTGCATCGAAAGCGTCGCAGCCGAAGCTCCTGAAAAGCCGCGCTGCATTGTGATGAGTCCGCGCGGCAGAGTGCTGACACCGGCACTTGCAAAAGAACTCGCTTCGGAGAAGCGTCTTCTTTTCCTTGCGGGGCATTATGAAGGCATTGACGAACGCGTATCGGAACTTATCGATGATGAAATTTCAATCGGCGACTATGTTCTGACGGGCGGCGAATTGCCCGCAATGGTCGTTATCGACTGCGTTTCAAGGTTCATTCCCGGTGTGCTCGGGAGCTCCGAATCAACCGAGGAGGAAAGCTTTTCCGACTGGGGACTGCTGGAATACCCTCAGTACACGCGTCCCGCGAATTTCAGGGGCAGAGAGGTTCCGCCCGTGCTGCTGAACGGCAACCATGCCGAAATTCTGCGTTGGCGGAGGCAGGAAGCTCTCAAAAAAACAAAACAGATGCGTCCGGACCTTCTTGAAAGGGCAAATCTGACTGCGGCGGATAAAAAATACCTGCAATCGTTGGAAAATGAGTAATATATATTGCGTCTCTGCTCATTTTTTGAAAAATTGCTCTTGCATTCTGTGCAGAAAAATGCTATAATTCTATGGTTAATTGGATGGTCCGCTGGTCGCAGGTCGGCTAAGAACATCTGTAAATAAGGAGATTACTATGTCAGACATCATCAGAGAACTCGAAAAAGAGCAGCTTCGTTCCGATCTTCCCAAGCTTGAAATCGGTGACACCGTTCGCGTATACGTTAAGGTCGTTGAAGGAAACCGCGAAAGGCTCCAGAATTTTGAAGGCATCGTCATCAAAATGCAGGGCGGCGGCATCCGCAAGACTTTCACCGTTCGCCGTATCAGCTACGGTGTAGGTGTTGAGAGGACTTTCCCCTATCACAGCCCGCGCATCGGCAGGATTGAAGTTGTTCGCCACGGCGTTGTCCGCAGGGCGAAGCTCTATTACCTCCGTGAGAGGACCGGTAAGGCTGCAAAGATCAAAGAACGCATCGTTACCAAGTAATCAAGATTTTCCTTTTTCTGAAAAGGCCTCCCGACCCAAACGGGGAAGGAGGCTGATTTTATATCGATTTTGCGCAGGCATTGCGGGGCTTTGCCGCCGCTGCAAAAAGCTGCCGAATTCCGTTTCGCGCCGATGTCTGCTGCAAAAAAAGAATTATCAACCCGTTTCGGAGGTAAAACCCATGCACACGATAAATTGGTATCCCGGGCACATGGCAAAAGCCAGACGTATGCTGGAGGACAACTTAAAGCTTGTTGACATGATAATCGAAATTGTCGATGCACGCGCACCGATGGCTTGCCGCAATCCCGATTTCGAAGCTCTTTTCAAAAACAAGCTGCGTGTTGTTGTTCTTAATAAAAGTGACCTTTCATCAAAAACTCAGAATCGCGCATGGATAAGTTATTTTGCAAAGCAGGGAATCACAGCTGCGGAGTTTATCTCAACTCAGCCCTCAACACGCAAACGTGCAATTGAGCTTATTGAAAAAACGGGGGAGGAGACCGTTCGGCGGTATCGCGAAAAAGGCATTAAAAAAACTTTGCGCGCAATGGTCGTCGGCGTTCCGAATGTCGGAAAATCCACTTTCATCAATCGTATTGCGGGCGCGGCAAGAGCGCAGGTCGGCGATCGTCCGGGTGTTACGCGGTCAAAGCAATGGGTCAAAGTTTCGGACTATCTCGAGCTTCTTGATACTCCGGGTTTGCTTTGGGGCAAGTTGGATAACGAGATACTTGCAAAGCATCTTGCATATGTTGGTTCGATTCGGGATGATGTGCTTGATATCGAGGAAATTTCGGCCCTGCTGCTTTTTGACCTTATGCGCATATGCCCGGAGGCTTTGACGGCAAGATACAAAAAGCTTGATCCGGAACAGAATATTCCCGAGCTTCTGCTGGAAGGCGTGTGCCGCAGCCGCGGGTTTATTCTTTCGGGCGGAGTTTTTGATACGGAACGCGGCGCAAGAATAGTTCTTGATGAGTATCGTGCGGGCAAAATTGCCGCCGTTGCTCTTGAAAACCCCACGGATAATTTCGAACCCCAGCAAGCGGAGCAAACCGATATAAACAATGAAAAAGATTAACGAGGCCGAACGGCTTGAACAAATGACTCAATACGAACGCCCGTTCTGGGAACGCGGAATTGCCGTTGCGGGAATGGATGAAGTCGGGCGCGGACCGCTCGCGGGCCCCGTTGTTGCCGCATGCGTGATTCTTCCTCCGGGATTTGTGACAGAGGGCGTAAACGATTCCAAAAAGCTTACAAAGAAGCGCATGGAAAAGCTTTACCCGCTTATTACAGGCGGAGCGACAGCTTTCGGCACAGGATGGGTGTTTCAAAAGGAAATTGATGAGATAAATATTCTTCAGGCAACAAAAAAGGCGTTTGCCGAAGCTTACAGGAATGCTTTGGCGCATTGCCCGGGCGATTACGTGTGCAGCGACGTTTTTGTTGATGCCGTTAAAGAACTTGATATTCCCGCCGTGCAGCACAGCCTGATTCACGGCGATGCATTGTGTTATTCCATTGCGGCGGCAAGCATAGTTGCAAAAGTGGAAAGAGACAGATACATGATCGCCGCAGCGGAGAAATTTCCGCAGTACGGTTTCGAAAAAAACGTCGGTTACGGAACAAAGCAGCATATGGATGCGCTTCGTGAATTCGGTCCGTGCGAACTTCACAGGCGCAGCTTCATCAAAAAAATTCTTGCGGAACGCGGTGAATGCTGACCGCGTTGCTGCATACACCCGATCGGAGGTGCAATTGGAACGGCTGAATATTGAAAACGGAAGCAAACAGCAGCGCATCGGTGCAAGAGGGGAGCGTTTGGCAAGGCTTTACCTTCGTTTGCACGGGTACCGAATCCTTCAGCGCAATTACCGTGTTGCACACAAGGAGATTGATATAATCGCAAAAAAAGGAAGCACCGTTGCCTTTGTTGAGGTCAAGACCGCTCTCGATTCAAATGAGCTGCCGCCGATGCTGCGTGTCGGTTCTGCAAAAAGAGCAAACATGGTTTACGCTGCAAAGTATTTTGCGGCAAATTACAGGCAAAAGGCGGTTTACTATCGCTTCGATATAATTGAAGTGATACTTTCGGAACACAAAATCAGACATATAGAAAATGCATTTACGATTTAAACAAAATAAAAAATCCGTTATCGACTTTTCCCGCAGCTTTCAATTTTGTTGTTTGCTGCTTTTTTTTGCGTTCGGCACTTCAAATTTTGAACATAATATGGTAAAATAAATAAAATCGGTGTATGATGCGCGAACGTGAGCGGTGTGACAGAGGTCAGCCGGACGCATTCGGCATCTTACAGCAGGCTTTCATAAGGAGGATGGCATTCAATATGACGCCGACCAAATTTCCGACCGAGCAAATACTGATCGCTTCCATTTTGGCAACGATTGCCTTTTTGCTGATCTACATGGTCTATGTAAGCATCAAAAAAAGCAGAGCCGTTCTTGTGAACGGTGTACGCGACAAATCGGATAATTTTCTTGTTGTGTGGACGCTGCTTGCTTCGCTGCTGCTGCATATTCTTTTTTCCTACTATATTGTCGGACACAAAACCGATATAGGCTGTTTCACATCGTGGGGAAACAAAATATTCAGAAACGGCTTTCAAAACTTCTATAATCCTCAAACCAATTTTCCGGATTATCCGCCGGGATATATGTATGTTTTGGGGTTGATGGCGCGCATAGCGGATCTTTTCGGCCACGGCGTTTATGCGGCGGACGGCTCGTACGACATATTCTATGTCACAATGATAAAACTCCCGTCGATTATTGCCGATATAGGCTCGGCGTATCTTGTTTACAGGCTTGCGCGCAAAAAACTTCGCTTTGAGGCCGCGTACCTTCTTATGTGCCTTGCAGCATTCTGCCCCGTTTTCATCTATGTTTCCGGAGGATGGGGACAGATCGATCAGATTCTTTCGATCCTGCTTGTAATAAGCATTATTCTGCTCAATTCGAACAAACCGATTCTTGCGGGATTTGTTTACGGATTATCAATCCTGCTTAAACCGCAGGCTTTGATGGCGGGTCCGCTTCTTGCGATTGCATATTTCTGCTATATTTTCGATCCGGATTTCTTCAGTCCGACAGGCAGAAAATGTACGGACGGAGTCGGAACGCGAATAATGAAAACCGTTGCTGCGGTCGCCTGCGCCTGCGCGCTTCTCATTGTATCCGTAATTCCGTTTGCCGATGATACCATGCCGTGGTATTCCATTATCCTTCAAAAATATATGGGAACCGCTACTTCTTATAAATACGCAAGCGTAAATGCATACAATATTTACACATTGTTCGGAAAGAATTGGACCCCGATAACCGAGAAGGCAATTCTCGGGCTGACTTACGGCCAGCTCGGTACCGTTCTGATGGTTCTTTCAGTCGGTTTCGGAGGTGTTCTGTATTTCTTCGGCAGGAAAAAGCATTCCGGCGCGTTGAGTCTTGCAACCGCATTCACATTCGCCTCGCTTTTCACTCTCGGCCACTACATGCACGAACGCTACCTGTTCCCCGTGCTGCTTCTGCTGCTTGTTGCTTACATCAGCTACGGCGACAGGCGACTTATCAGCATGTTCATGTGCTGGAGCGCAACAACGCTTGTGAACTGCATTGCAGCATTTTATTACAGCAAACTGCATGAGTACCACCTCTATTGGGATGAACGCCTTGTGTTCTGGTGCTCACTTGCAAACGTCATATTGTTTATAATATTCTGCGGCATTTGCACGGATATTATGCTCCGCGGAAGAGTAAAAGCCGATGTTTTCGCGGATGATGATGTTTCGGCGAAAGCACAAAAAACTGTTCCTGCACGAAAAGCAGAGAAATGAAAGGAAACGAAATGAAAAAGATAAACAAAAAGACACTCACTGTCAGCCTTGCAATTATTACGGCAGTATGTGTTATTTTCGGCATCGTTCTGCTGCTTGCTTCCCCGAAAAGCGGAGGAAGCGCAAACATTGCGAACGGCAGCTTCGAAAGCCTCGACTCAAGCGGCCTTATGCCGAAGGGGTGGGAATACACATCCTATTTAAACGATACTTCCGTGTCAAACGCGGTTGTCGTGAAGGATGCTGCGCGCGGCAATGTCGTGAAGCTCACGAATGCAGAACTTGATGATGCACACTTCACGCAGACAGTTTCTGTTCAGGCAAACACGATTTACAAACTCAGCTGCTACATCAAAACCGAAAATGTCAGCGGCGGAGCGGGTGCAAATATTGCTCTTGAGGACCGAACCTGTTATTCAACGCCTGTTCTCGGCACAACTGATTGGACAATGGTTGAGCTTGTCGGCAAAACCGGAAGCGGACAGTCCAAACTTAAAATCGGATGCAGACTCGGCAATTTCAGCAGCACGAGCATGGGCATTGCCTACTTTGACGATTTTAAAATCGAAAAGCTCACAAGCTACAACGGCGAAATTCAAAGCTTTGAAACAAAGACTCCATCATCACAATCCTCGGATAACACAACGGGTATGAGTGATGCGGAATACGCCGCAAGAACAAAGATGATCGTTATCATGCTCTGCATCTACATCCTTTTGCCCATTGCGATCTATTTCCTGCTCAAGCTTGAAAAATCAATGGACAAGGCGCGCAAAGGCGATCCCATCAAAACCCCTGCGCAGCTTGCTCCGAGCATTTTTGATACGAAGCCTGTTATCCCCCAAAAAACGGATACAAAGCTTCACTATACAAAAAAAGACTGGATATTCGTTATTGCATTGACTCTTGTTTACGGCATTCTTGCCGTCACGAATCTCGGCTCCACAAAAGCACCGGACAGCGAATGGAAGGGAACGCCGGGCACAACCGTAACGCTGACATTTGATGATACGGTTACCATCGGCAGTGTTTGGCATGACGGCGGAATTACCGGCGGCAGCGGCTCAAAAGGAACGACTGTATTCAAGCTCACCGGAGACGACGGCAAATCAGTCGAAATCGACCAGCGTTTCGAAACAATGTACAGGTGGGTTCGAAACAGCAGCCTGCACAGCACAACAAAAAACATCACGCTGACAGTTGTGAGCGGCGAAGCATGGATAAACGAGCTTGCGTTCTTTGACACGGCAGGCAACCTGCTTCATGTAACGGTGAACGATGCATCCGCAGCGGCTCTTGTCGATGAACAGGACTGCGTGCCGGAATACCCGAGTTACATGACCGGCATGTATTTCGATGAGCTCTACCATGCACGAACCGCATATGAACATCTGCATAATCTTAGTGTCTACGAGGTTTCGCATCCTCCGCTCGGAAAAATAATCATTTCCGTCGGCGTTGCGATATTCGGCATGAATCCCTTCGGTTGGCGAATCATGGGTGCGCTGTTCGGCATTGCAATGATTCCCCTGATGTATGCGTTCGGCAAGCGCATGTTCAAGCGTCCCGAGCTTGCGCTGCTTGCGGCGGGGTTGTTTGCATTCGATTTCATGCATTTTTCGCAGACTCGAATTTCGACCATTGACGTATACGGCGTGTTCTTCAATATGTGCATGACGTACTACATGTACAAATTCATAAAAATGGATCTCGGCGACAGCCTTAAGGACACTCTTATACCGCTCGGGCTTTCGGGTTTGTTCTTCGGTTTGGGCTGCGCAAGCAAATGGATCTGCATATATACCGGTGCTGCGCTTGCGGTTATGTTCTTTGTTAAGATGATAACCCTTTGGGTAAAGGCAAACAAGATTAAAAATGCCAAGCTCACAAAAGCGGAAGAGGCCGATCCTGCGGTTGCGAACGCGAGAAAGTTCCCGGCACGGTTCATAAAAACCTGCCTGTTCTGTCTCCTGTTCTTCATCATCATTCCTGTTGCGATTTATTCGGCAGCATACAGACCGTATTACACAGCGCAATGGAAGCCTAATGCGGAGCAAACAAAGATTGCACGCCTTCGTGCCGCCGGACAGCTCGAGTACAATGAGGAACCCGAGGGCGAAGTTTTGACCTTCTCCGAAAAGGTCAAGACTTATGTGGACGGCGTTATTGACAATCAAAAATATATGTTCAGCTACCACAGCGGGCTCAATTCAACGCATCCGTATCAGTCCGCATGGTATGAATGGCCTCTCGGAAACCGCCCGGTGTGGTTCTATTCCGGAGGACAGAATCCGGACACAACAAAGTTTGGAACCATTTCAACTTTCGGCAACCCCGCAGTATGGTGGATCTGCTTTGCAGGCACGTTGACGCTGTTCATCATGTTCCTGCGCAACAGGTTCAGACTCAATGCGGAGATATTCTTCATCTTTGCCTGCATGGCATCGTCCATGCTGCCTTGGATGCTGATTTCCCGCTGCGTGTTCGTATATCATTACTTTGCGACCGTGCCGATGATAATACTTGCCTCTGTATATGTGCTCAAGCACTATGAGGATAAGTTCTACTACATACCGCTCGAACGCGGCGACATGATTTCCGGCGGAGCAAAATTCGTTCCGAAGATTAAGTTCATTTGGCTTGCTGCTGCGATCGTGCTGTTTGCGGTTTTCTATCCCGTAATCAGCGGCATTCAGGTCAGCAGGGAATATATACGTGCACTTGAATGGCTGCCCACATGGACATTCTTCGGCACTTGGTAAAAAATACCGAACACAAACCCGCTGCCCGTGCTTCCGGTGCGGACGGGGGGAAGAAGATAATGCGTGCGGCGGACAATTCGACAGAAAACCTGTCGCAGCCGGCTTTTGGGCGGGCATATTGTTCGCCGCCGCGTAAAGGAGTAAGTTTCAATAATGAGTTCAAACGAAAAAAACGGCGGCACAGCCGCAAAAAAAAGCTTTTTCCAGCTGATTAAATTCGGCTTGGTGGGAATAGGCAACACGCTTATAGACATGGTCGTCAGCACGGTGCTGAGCATCGTGCTTGCAATACCGTTTACGGGCGGTTGGACGGTTTATGTTTCAAAAGTTGTCGGCTATTGTGCCGGCATTCTGAACAGCTATATTCTGAACAGCCGTTGGACCTTTAAAGAAGAGCGCAGACAGGATGCGCGCGAAATCATAAGCTTTATTGCAGTTAATCTGGGTGTATTGCTTGTTTCGCTCGGTCTTATCTGGCTGTTTACCAATGCTTTGAATATTGATGATTGGTGGATGAGTCTTGGGCTTCCGCAGTGGCTCACAAAGATAATTAACGGCGAAAGAGCGTGCATGCTGCTTTCGACCTGCATCTGCATAATCGTAAACTTCATCGGCAACAAGCTTTTTGTGTTCAAACCTGCTGAGGCTCCTTCCGTGAAAAACGACGGAAAAGGGAAAAAAGTCAATCTGAACACTGAAGATTAAATGTTAATACTCGTTTAACGGCTTACCGAGTGAAAAAATCACTCGGTATGGCTTTATTCGGACAAAGGGGGAAATATGCTGGCAAGAATCACAAGTTATGGGTTGACGGGGCTGCTCGGCTATCCCGTGACGGTTGAAACGGATATAAGCTTCGGCTTTGCGGGTTACGAAACCGTCGGCCTTCCGGATAATGCCGTTAAGGAATCCAAGGAGCGCGTCCGCTCTGCAATATGCAACTCGGGCTTTCCTTTTCCAAATGTGCGGCTTGTTGTAAATCTTGCGCCGGCGGATGTTCGCAAGGAAGGCACGGTTTATGATTTGCCGATAGCGATAGGCATACTTGCGGCAAGCGGGGATATCGATCGCACCGCGGCGGAAAAATGGCTTATAATCGGTGAGCTTGCTTTGGACGGCAGCGTTCGCGGTGTTAACGGCGTGCTGCCGATGGTAATCGATGCATGCTCACGCGGATACAACCATATCATTCTCCCAAAGGAAAACGCGGAGGAAGCTGCTTTCATACACGATGCAGTCGTGATTCCTGTAACGAGTCTTACAGAGGCTGTGCTTTTCCTGCGCGGAATGAAGATCATCAATCCGCAGCCGTGCAGTCAAACAAATATAGACGACCATCCGAGTTTTGACAGTGATTTTTCGTTAATAAAGGGTCAGCAGGCGGCGAAACGTGCAGCCGAAGTTGCAGCAGCGGGCAACCACAATATTTTGCTTATCGGAACGCCGGGTTCGGGTAAAACGATGCTTGCAAGAAGCATTCCCTCAATATTGCCGACTTTGTCAAACGAAGAGGCACTTGAAATAACAAAAATTCATTCCGTTGCAGGTATATTGCGCGGACGCGGCGGAATTGTACGGGAGCGTCCGTTTCGTGCGCCGCATCATTCTGCCTCCATTCCCGCGCTTGTCGGCGGTGGAACAAAAGCTCTCCCGGGTGAAATCAGCCTTGCACATTACGGTGTGCTGTTTTTGGATGAATTTCCGGAGTTTCAAAAGTCAGTGTTGGAAGCATTGCGGCAGCCGCTTGAAGACGGCTTTGTGTCCATCACCCGTGCAGCGGCAAAAGCGGAATATCCGGCGGACTTTATGCTCGTTGCGGCGATGAACCCCTGCCCGTGCGGAAATTTCGGTTCAAGAATCAACCCATGCAGATGCAATCCGTCCCAGATTGAGCGTTATCGAAACCGAATCAGCGGCCCCATGCTGGACAGGATAGATATTCATGTTGAGATGACAGAGGTTGCGTATGAGGATCTTGCGTCCAAACAGGCGGGTGAAAGTTCGGCGGCAATTCGTGAAAGGGTTTCGAAAGCGCGATGCATTCAGCGTGAGCGCTTTAAAAACGACGGCATAATGTTCAACGCGCAGATGAGTTCGAAACATATCAAAAAGTATTGCGCACTGGAGCCCGATGCGGAAAAGCTTATAAGGCTTTCGTTCGACAGGCTGCGGCTGTCTGCAAGGGCATACGATAGATTGATTAAGGTTAGCAAAACCATTGCCGACCTTGCGGGCGAGGAAAAAATTACAGGAGCATGCGTTGCGGAAGCTCTTCAATATCGCTCTTTGGACAGCAAGTATTGGAGCAAACTGTGACGTAATCGGCACTGCGGCAGCCGAACGGAGGGCACATGGAGTATCAAAAGGCGGACAGGGATTATATCCGATTGAGCATTGCTTTTGAAGGCAGAGCGAAGCAGGCAAACGAACTGCTGCGAAATTTTGATTCGATTTCGGAGTTGTTTGAAGCGGTAAAAAACTTTGATTCCGATATTTTAACCATGATAAAACGGGAGCAGGGCGAAAAACTGCGGCTCACGGCATCGGATGTCTATATTGATGATTTCATTTCGGACCTTGAAAAAAACGGTGTTTCAGCATTGACTCCGAACAGTGAAGCTTATCCGACCGAATTGAAATATATTGCGGATCCGCCGTTTGTGCTTTATGCAAGAGGCAAATGCGCACGATTGCAGGCCGAAACGCCGTTTGCAATAATCGGCGCAAGAAGGTGTTCGGATTACGGAAAAAAAGTGTCCGCTCATATGGGCTGTGAGTTGGCAAAAAACGGAGTTACCATAGTTTCCGGGCTTGCCTACGGCTGCGACAGCCTTGCGGCACAGGGGGCGTTGAGTGCCGCCGAACAAAAATATCCAACGGCGGCGATACTCGGACAAGGCGTTTGCACGGCAAAAACCGACGGCACCGCGGAGATTATGGAAGCAATAATCGAGAACGGCTGCGTGATGAGCGAATTCCTGCCTTTCACGCGTGCTGCAACGTATTTTTTCCCAATGAGAAACAGAATAATCAGCGGAATGAGCTGCGGCGTGCTTGTTGTTGAAGCGGGTGAAAAGAGCGGAACGATGATAACTGCAAATTGCGCGTTGGAACAGGGCAGAACCGTGTATGCCGTGCCCGGAAGAATCACGGACAGGATGAGCTTCGGAACGAACGAACTGATACGAAAAGGCATGGCGGAACCTGTATTCAGTGCAGAGGATTTGCTGTTTCATCTCGGAATCAATCCTGAGTGCAGCAAAAAATCAAAGCTGCGCGGCAGGGGCAGCAGCGAGTTGAAATTGACGGGTAATCAAAAGATATTATTTGATTTGATTGAATTGGGCGAAAAAAACTTTGACGAAATCTGCGAGCTTACGCAATTCCCGGTCGAAGTTTTAAACTTGCACTTGACAGAATTGGAATTTTCGGGTTTAATAAAACAATTGCCGGGCAGAATCTATACATTGAGCTGATCCGTAAGTCGTATCACCGGCAGAATCGCAAACCCGATCAGGAAGAGTTTGAACAATTCGCTTCTTGTGAAAAAAAGCTGTTGCTGAACTGCCGCCGCGGTGCGGCAGAATCGGATTTTACTGTAAATTAACTGTAAACGACCAAACGGTCGAAGGAGGATTATGGCAGAGACATTGGTTATCGTGGAATCGCCGTCCAAAGCGAAGACGATTGAAAAGTATCTCGGCTCAAAATACAGGGTCATTGCATCGAACGGGCATGTTCGCGATTTGCCGAAAAGCCAGCTCGGTGTTGATGTTGAACACGACTTTGAACCCAAATATATTACCCTTCGCGGAAGAGGCGAAGTTATCGAAAAAATACGCAAAGAAGCAAAGCACGCAAAGCATATCGTGCTTGCAACCGACCCTGATCGCGAGGGAGAAGCGATTTCGTGGCATCTTGCAAAAATGCTGAAGCTGGATGAAAACGAGCCCTGTCGTGTTGTGTTTAACGAAATCACAAAGACAGTCATTCAAAAGGCGGTCAAAAATCCGCGTTGCATTGACAGAAACCTTGTTGATGCGCAGCAGGCGCGGCGCGTGCTTGACCGTTTGCTCGGCTACAAAATCAGCCCGCTGCTTTGGGCAAAGGTTCGAAGAGGACTTTCGGCGGGCCGTGTGCAGTCGGTTACGACAAAACTCATCTGCGACAGAGAGCGCGAGATACTTGATTTCGTGCCGAAAGAGTATTGGACCGTCACGGTAAAACTTCATCTTGCCAAGCGTACATTCGAAGCCAAATTCTATGGTTTTGACGGCAAAAAGACGGAGCTTCAGACGGAAGCCGATGCAATGCGCGTTGCGGATTTGTCCACCGGAGCGATTTATTGCGTTGCGGACATCAAAACAGCAAAAAAAACACGTCATGCGCCTGCACCGTACACAACGAGCAGCATGCTTCAGGATGCATCGAACCGTGCTTCAATGCCGCCGAAGCGAACCATGCTTTGCGCTCAGCAGCTCTATGAGGGCGTTGATATCGGCACCAAGGGCAGCGTTGGTTTGATTACGTATATGCGTACGGATTCGGTTCGAATTTCCGCCGAAGCGCAGCAGAGCGCGAGAGAATACATTGCGACAGCGTTCGGCGCAGCTTACGTACCCGAAAAGCCCAATGTTTTTAAGGGCAGAGCGGGTTCCCAGGATGCGCATGAGGCAATTCGTCCGACTGATGTAAAAAACACGCCCGCATCGGTGAAACAGTATCTCGAACCGGGGCAGTATAAACTTTACAAACTGATTTACGAACGTTTCCTTGCAAGCCAGATGAGTGATGCGCTTTACGAAACTTCAACTGTTACGCTTGAAACGCAGACTCAGCCGAAATGCACATATCGAACCAACAGTTCAAAAAAAATCTTTGACGGATTCACGGCGGTTTATTCTGTTTCAAATCCGTCGCAGGATGACGGCATAGGCGAAAAGGACACGACCCTTCCCGCTATGGAAGTCGGCAGTGAACCTAAGTTTGTTTCTCTGAACCCGAAGCAGAACTTTACCGAACCGCCTTCAAGATACACCGAAGCATCCCTTGTGAAAACTCTTGAAGAGCTGGGAATCGGCAGGCCGAGCACGTATTCCCCGACAATTTCGACAATTATCGACAGAGGGTACGTAGAAAAAGAAAAGAAGCAGCTTGTGCCCACCGATCTCGGGTTCGTTGTGAACAAAGTTATGGAGGATAATTTCCGCAATATTGTTGACGTCAAGTTCACGGCGGATATGGAGTCACGATTGGACTCAGTGGAAGAAGGCAAAGAACGCTGGCAGAACCTGATTGAAGATTTCTATCCTCCGTTTGAAGAATCTCTTGAAGAGGCATTCAAGACCGTTGAGCGTATTGAAATTCCCGATGAGGTTTCGGATATCCCCTGCGATAAATGCGGCGCAATGATGGTATATAAAACAGGCAGATTCGGAAGGTTCCTTGCCTGCCCGAATTATCCGGAGTGCAAAAACACAAAGCCCATTGTTGAAAAAGTCGGCGTGAAATGCCCCAAATGCGGCGGGGAGATAATCAAGCGCAAGGGCAAAAAAGGCAGAGCGTTTTACGGCTGCGAGAATTATCCGGAGTGTGATTACGTATCGTGGTATCTGCCGACAGGCAAACCGTGCCCGCGCTGCGGAAGGATGACCGTGTGGAAAATGGGCCCGAACGGACGCTATATTGTCTGTTCCGAAAAGGAATGCGGCTTTGTTGTTCCGAGCGAAGAGATTAAAAACACTTATCCCGACCTTGCGGATAAAGCGGAGGCACGGGACTGAAAAGGGAGTTATTTCATTTCCCGGTGATTTCGCAAGAGCAAGAAGGGGAGATGAATTATTCTTAATGCAGCATGATGCCGACAGGCATAAAAACATCAAACGCGAACAAGGAGGAGGAAAGCAATGAAATCGGTTTCTGTTATCGGCGGAGGATTGGCCGGCTGTGAGGCGGCGTATGTGATTGCCGAAAGCGGCATACACGTCAACCTTTTTGAAATGAAGCCGGGCAAGCATTCGCCTGCACACAAAACTGATGACTTATGCGAATTGGTTTGCTCGAACTCGCTTCGCTCAGATAAGCTGGATAATGCCGTCGGCCTCTTAAAAGAAGAACTTCGCCGAATGGATTCTCTTGTAATGAGAATTGCGGACGAAACGCGCGTTCCGGCGGGCGGTGCGCTCGCGGTGGATCGCACTGATTTTTCAAAACGAATCACGGAAGAGCTAAAAAAACATCCGAATATTGAGCTCATTTCCCGGGAAATAACGGAAATCCCGGCTGAACCTGCGGTAATTGCCACAGGGCCGCTTACAGACGGTGCTTTGATGAGAAACATTGAAAACCTGCTTGGAGACAGCCTGCATTTCTTTGATGCGGCTGCTCCGATCGTAACGCTCGAATCGCTTGATATGAATCGGATAAGCAGAGCCTCGCGTTACGGACGCGGCAGTGATTATCTGAATTGCCCTATGACAATGCGTGAGTATTATGATTTTGTGCGCGCGCTGGTTTCGGCGGAAACCGCTCCGCTGCACGAGTTTGAAACCGTCAACGTTTTTGAAGGGTGTATGCCGGTTGAGGTCATGGCAAAACGTGGCGACCTGACCCTTGCATACGGACCGCTGAAGCCCGTCGGTCTTGCAGAATGCACCGCAAGCGACGGCAAAAAACCGTTTGCCGTTGTGCAGCTCAGACAGGATAACTCCGAGGGCACGCTTTTTAACATCGTGGGATTTCAAACCAATCTCAGGTTCGGCGAGCAGAAGCGCGTTTTCGGAATGATTCCCGGGCTTGCGAATGCGGAATATGTGCGTTACGGCGTTATGCACAGGAATTCCTTCCTTCAATCCCCGAAACATCTGACTCCTTTTTACTCCCTGCGTGAGCGTGAGGATTTGTTCTTTGCGGGGCAGCTCACCGGTGTAGAGGGCTATGTTGAAAGTGCTTCATCCGGGCTTGCTGCGGGAATCAATCTGGCACGGCTTGTAAACAATCGACCGCAAATCGATTTTACAAGACGAACGGCAATCGGAGCACTTGCACATTATGTAAGCGAATATAACGGCAGCAGCTTCCAGCCGATGAATGCGAACTTCGGCATTATGGAAACCTTGCCGAATGCGCCGCGCGACAAACGCCGCCGTTTCGAGGCACTTTCGCAGCGTGCGCTGCAAACGGTTGACAGCATTGCGGCCGAACTGAAACAACAGGAAAAATGATAAAGGCTTGAGTTGATGCGCCAAAAGGCCGGCATCGAACATGAAAAGCTGCAATAATATGTTTTGAATCGGAAAATTAAAGAGGAAACAAAATGGACATAAAAGGAACAACCATTGTTGCCGTGCAAAAAGACGGCAAATGCGCTCTTGCGGGTGACGGACAGGTCACTCTCGGCGAAGCAACAATAATGAAACACACGGCGCGAAAGGTTCGCCGCATATATAACGACAGCGTTGTTGTCGGTTTTGCGGGCGGCGTTGCGGATGCATTCACGCTTTGCGAAAGATTTGAAGCCAAACTGACCATGTACGGCGGAAGTTTGCGCCGTGCGGCTGTTGCGCTTGCTCAGGATTGGCGCAGCGATAAGGTAATGCGCAAGCTTGAAGCATTGCTTATCTGTGCAAATGCTTCCGACCTGCTTATTGTGTCCGGCACGGGCGAGGTTATTGAACCCGATGACGGCATTGCCGCAATCGGCAGCGGCGGCATGTATGCGCTTGCAGCGGCGCGCGCACTGAAGGAAAATACCGAGCTTCCCGCGGTTGAAATTGCGGAAAAGGCTCTCAGAATTGCCTCCGGCATCTGCGTGTACACAAATTCCAACATTGTCACGGAAGAGGTGTAAAGATGAACGTATTGACTCCGAAACAAACAGTTGAACAGCTTGATAAGTACATTATCGGACAGGACGAAGCAAAGCGCACCGTTGCGATCGCGTTGCGCAACAGGTATCGCCGCAGCCGCCTTCCCGAGGAAATGCGCGAGGAAATCATCCCGAAAAATATCATTATGGTCGGCCCGACGGGCGTCGGAAAAACAGAAATTGCCCGCAGGCTTGCGAAGCTTGTGGATGCCCCGTTTGTGAAGGTTGAAGCAACAAAGTTCACCGAAGTCGGCTATGTCGGGCGCGATGTTGATTCCATGATTCGCGACCTTGTGGAGGCTTCCATTCGCCTTGTGAAAGCAAAACGCACAGAGGAAGTCAGGCTTGCAGCCGATGCTGCTGCCGAGAAACGCATTGTGGATATCCTTTGCGGAAAGCCCGCAAAGCAGACTCCGAACCCTGTGGACAGCTTTTCCGACGGGCTTGCAAAGCTGTTCGGTTCGCTGACTCCCGGCGGCGAGACAGGAGTTGCGGTTAAAAAGAATGAGCCGACAGAGGAACAGACGGCGGAGCATATCTCCAAACGAAACAAAATAATCAGCGATTTGCAGGCCGGTCGGCTTGAGGATGAAATGATCGAAATCGAGGTTGCGGAAACCGCAACAGGTAACGATACCATGCTTGCAATGGGAATAGATCTGAATCTGAATGAAATGTTCGGCGGGGTTCTTCCCAAAAAGACAAAAGCACGCAAAGTAACGGTTCGCGATGCAAGGCGCATTCTTTCAAATGAAGAATCGGAAAAACTTGTTGACATGGATGCGGTCGTGCGCGATGCAATAGACAAAGCGGAGCAGGACGGCATTGTTTTCATCGATGAAATAGACAAGATTGCCGCAAAGGGCGCAGGCAGCGGCCCCGATGTTTCCAGAGAGGGCGTACAAAGGGACATCCTGCCGATAGTCGAGGGCTCTGTCGTTTCAACCAAATACGGCCCCGTGCGCACGAACTATATGCTGTTTATCGCAGCGGGTGCGTTCCATGTTTCGAAGATAAACGACCTGATTCCGGAGCTTCAGGGGCGTTTTCCGATCGTTGTGAAGCTCAATGCGCTCACAACGGATGATTACGAGCGGATACTGACCGCTCCGCAGAACGCAATAACAAAACAGTATGCCGCATTGCTTGAAACGGATAATATCCGAATCGAGTTCAAACAGGAGGCTCTCCGCGCCGTTGCAGAAGCGGCTTTCCACGCAAACGAAACCGGTGAGAATATCGGTGCGCGGCGTTTGCACACAATAATTGAGAATCTTCTTGAGGATATTTCCTTTAATGCAACGGGAGATCACCCGATGATCGATGTTGTGATCGATGAAAAATACGTTTCAGAACGTATTTCCCGAAATAATGCCGATGATATGAATAGGTATATCATCTGAAAGGAACACTATCCCAAAAGGTATAAATTCTACCCGAAGGAGGAAGCAAGTTGTGAAGTTTTTGAAAAAAAACAAACACCTGCTGATTGTCTTGGCTTTGTTCATTGCGCTTGCCGCAATTGCGGCGGGGTGCACGGGAAAGGCATCCGGCGCCGAGAGCAAGGGTAACGACGATTATGTTGTAAACATAAGCGGAGCGGATGAAATGCCGCATGGAACGGATTTCGGCAGCACGGATTCGCCGAGCAGCACGCCGATTCCGACAGACACGCCGGAACCAACCGCAACGCCTGCACCGACGGCAGCGCCGACGCCGACGCCTGCACCGACTCCGGAACCCACACCGACCCCGGAACCTATGCAGGAAGTTAACTATGTTCCGGGTTACGCGAACGAAACATTTGTGAATATGCGGCAGGAGCCGTCAACATCCGCTGCAATTCTCAGAATCTGCACGCTTGGAACGGAGTTCTACATAACAGGAAAAACGAGCGAGTGGTTCCAAGTGGATCTTGACGGGCAGACGGGTTACATTTTCCGTCAGTTTGTTACCGTCGGCACATATGCAACACCGAAACCTGTTGTGACTCAGCCGCCGATGTATGACCCGAATCCGAGTGAGTTTTCGGACAGCGATATTCGCCTTGTTGCCGCACTTATTCACGCAGAGGGCCCGGGCAGTTCCTACATCGGATACAGGGCACTTGCAAGCATAGTTTATAACCGTGTAAAGAACAAATCGGGAAAATTCCCGAACAGTGTTCCCGGGGTCATCTTCCAATCCGGTCAGTTTGGTTATTCGCGTGCGTATCTGAATTCAATAACGCCGAATTCAAAGGCGATGGCTGCCGCAAAATACGTGTTTTTGCAGCACGGCAGCACTCTGCCGAAAAAAGTTCTGTTTTATCGCGCCGCATATCTCGGCACGGAATGGACGGATTACACAAAATATTACGCAACGATTGAAGGTAACTGCTATTTCTACGGCATTAAGTATTTTTAATACTTAAGCGGGTTCGGCTGCGCCTGTTTCATGCAGATTTGCAAATCGAGCGAAGTCGCTGCGCCGCAAGGACAGGAAATAATTACCGCTGATTCAATTTATTAAAGATTCATACAATAATACCGCAATTTCAATCGAAAGGCGGTATTATTTTTATGAAAGCTGTTATAATGGCAGGCGGGGACGGCAGGCGTCTGCGGCCGTTGACCTGCACGAAACCGAAACCCCTCATTCCTTTGCTCAACAGACCCATTCTTGATTACACAATGGATCTTCTTGCAAAGCACAATATCAACGAGGCGGTATTTACGCTGCATTACCTTGGTGATATGATTAAAAAACATATCGGAAGCGGCGGAGCATGGGGAATTTCCGCAAGCTATTCTGAGCCTGGCAGAAAACTCGGCACCGCAGGAAGCGTCCGTGCGGCTTTGGGAGGGATTTCTCATGGGAATACCTCCGACGGAGAATCTTCCGGCTGTCAAATTGCTCAAAAAGGGGCGGGGGAGAGCGTCCTTGTTCTGAGCGGTGACGGAATTACGGATATTGACCTTTCAGCCGTGATTCGCGCGCATGAGCAAAGCGATGCTGCTGCAACGATAGTTCTGAAACGTGTTGCGGAACCCACGGAATACGGCGTTGCATTGCTGGACGAAAACGGCACGATAAAAGGTTTTTTGGAGAAGCCGGAGCGGAGCGAAGTGTTCAGCGATTATGCGAACACAGGAATATATATCCTGAACGGCGATGCACTGGAACTTATCCCGAAGGATACGGATTTTGATTTTTCAAAGGATTTGTTTCCTGAAATGCTGCGTCGCGGAATGAAAATCCGCGGTCATGTAACTGACGCGTACTGGTGCGACATCGGCGATATTGCCCAATATAGACAAGCACAGCAGGATATGCTGAACGGAAAATGTGCGTTTTCAACCATAGCAAAGGATTGCGGCGGCGTGCTGATTGAACCGAATGCAAACATTTCCGGGCGTGCAAAGCTGATTCCGCCCTGTTATATCGGCAGCGGCGCAAGAATTGCGGACGGAGTTTGCATTGAACCGTATTCGGTTGTCGGGAGCGCATCGTCAATTGAAGAGGGTGCAAGCGTAAAACGGTCGGTTTTGTTTGAGCGTTCACACATAAGATTTGATTCCGAGCTGCGCGGAGCGGTTGTGTGCGAGGATGCAAAAATCGATGAACGTGTTTCGCTTTTTGAGGGGAGCGCGATCGGAGCGGGAACTCATGTCGGTGCGGGCGTGACTGTTCTTCCGAATGTTTGCATTTGGCCGCATAAACAGATTGAAAACGGAAGCAGCTGCAAGGACAATATCGTTTGGGGCAGCACCGCGCGCCGTGTTGAATTTGACGGCTGCATTGTTCACGGGTATGCGGATGAACAGATGACTCCGGAGGCGGCGCTGCGTGTCGGAGCGGCTTTTGCTTCAAGATTTGCTCTGCCCGCAAAGGCGGCTGTCTGTGCATCGGGTGAGCCGATTTCGGTCGTGCTGAAGTATGCGGCGCTTGCAGGCATTGCGTCGCAGGGCGTTGATGCCGAGGCCGTGAATGCCGCAAGCATATCCGCATTCTCGTATACCGTGCGCAAAACAGGCTGCGCGGGGGGAATCTATGTCAATAACAACGGAAGAAACGCCGAACTTGTGTTGTTTGATGAAAACGGCATTGAACTTTCGCCCGATGCAATGCGCTCTGTGCGCGCCGGTTTCCTTTTCGGAGAACAGAAGCCCACTCTTGATGCCGAACTCGGCATAATCGGAAATCTGAACGGGCTTGAAGAAGCTTATGAGCAGCGTCTTCTCTGCGGCATTCGGCGTGAACTGATGCTGAATAACAAGCGCACGCTGCGTATCGGTGCGCCCGAACAGTCCGGCAGGGTGATAAGCAGGGTTTTGCTGCGGCTTGGCTGGAATGTTGAAAGAAGCTGCGCGGAAAACGGACTTTCCCCCGTGTTTGACGAAAACACGATTGCGGTTCAAATTGATAATGACGGCAAAATCAGCTTGTCAATAAGCGGGGATATCATATTGGGCAACAGCGAGGTGCAGACGGTTATCGCGAGGTCGCTTGCCGTAAACTGCGGCGGCGGAGCATTTGGACTGCCGGAAAAGGAAGAGGGTGCCGAACTGTTGGTCGTGCCCGTTTCATTGCCGGAGCCCTATCGTGATGAGATAAAGAAGCAGGGTGTTCAGCTTATATACTCAAAGGAAAGCTTAGCCGAGCAGCGACGGCTGTCCTTTGCAAGAAACGCATATTACCCCGCACTGTATGAGCCGGAAGCAGCGGTCGTGAAGCTTTGTGAGATGTTTGTTTCGGGAGAGTTGAAAGATTATGCGGAAGCTCTGCCAAAAGTCTATACTTCGGAAAAGAGCATACGCACCGCATGGAAAGATATCGGCAGAATGCTTCGGATGCTTGCAGAGGGCGAAAAAAACGGAGAACTTGTTGACGGTTTGCGCCTAAAGCGTGACACGGGCTGGGTGTGTGTTCGTCCCGCCGGAACTGCGGATGCTTCCTTCCGCATCGTTGCCGGCAGCAGGGACAGTGAGTACGCAAAAGAACTTTGCGATGTATATGTTGAAAAACTTACGAGGCTTCGCGACAGCGAAAAAGATAAGAACTCGTAAAGCATATAAAACACTGAAAGCCGGTTTGTGCTTCGGATTAAAAACGAAAACAAAGGAAAAGCACGGAAGTTCCCGTGCTTTTTCGTTTATCGTGATTTATGTGAGGTTTCGATGTTTATATAACCGCTCAGTTTTTACCGGCGGATTTGTTTGACTTAACTTTGCCGACAATGAGCTTGGTCAAAACACCGATAATGAGTGCGGTTGCAATGTTCGGAATTTCAACCACGCCTCCGAAGTTGAGGGAGAGCCCGCCGATGCCCGTGACGAGAATCGCACTTACAACGAACAGGTTCTCGGATTCGCCGAGATCAACTTCATGAAGCATCTTAAGGCCGCTGACAGCAATGAAGCCGTAGAGTGCAATGCAGATACCGCCGACAACGCAGCTGGGAATCGTGTTGACGAATGCAACAAACGGCGTAAAGAACGAAAGCAGAATCGCCATGATTGCAGTAAGACCGATGGTGGAAACGGAAGCATTGCCGGTGATGGCAACGCAGCCGACGCTTTCGCCGTAGGTTGTATTGGGGCAGCCGCCGAAAATCGCACCGACAATGGAGCCGACGCCGTCGCCGAGAAGGGTGCGGGGCAGACCGGGGTCCTTAATAAGATCGCGGTCAATGATTGAACCGAGGTTCTTGTGATCTGCAATATGCTCGGCAAAAACAACGAACGCAACGGGCGCAAACAGTGCAAAGAGCTTGACAACGGCGGCAACATCGATTTTGCCCGCACCTTCGTTGAGCGCGCCGAGGAAGGTGAACTTGGGCAGGGAAATGAAGCTGCCGAAAGTTACGGTTTCAAAATTGTTTGCCAAGGGGGAATAATCAACGATTTTAAGGTAATCAATGCCGCATTTGCTGCCGATAACGGTGAATACGGATGCAGCGACATACCCTGCGGCAATGCCGATGATAAAGGGAATCAGCTTCATCGTTTTTGTGCCCTTAACGGATGCAAGCACCGTTGCAAAGAATGTGATGATGCCGATAAGAATGCACACAAGGTTATAACCGTCGGGAGAGGCGGCGGTGTTGTTGACATTGTTGATTGCGGAACCGCAAAGGTTGAGACCGATAAGCGCAACTACCGGGCCGATGACAACGGGGGGAAGGAGCTTGTCAACCCAGTTTGTGCCGGCAAAATGAACGATAAGAGCAATGATGACGTAAACAATACCTGCAATGAATGCGCCGATAAGAATGCCGAAATAGCCGAATGAACATGCGCCGATCAACGGGCTGATGAATGCAAAGGAGCTGCCCAGGAAAACAGGGCTCTTTTTCTTTGTAAAAAGAATGTAGACAAGGGTGCCTGCGCCTGCGCCGAACAATGCTGCGCCCTGGTCAAGGATTGCTTCACCGAATGCGCTGTTTACAAGGGTCGGAACAAGCAGTGTTGCCGCTATGATAGCAAGCAGCTGCTGGAATGCGAAAACAAGATTCGCACGGAACTTGGGTTTGTCGTTGACGTCATAGATAAGTTTCATCGTCGTTTTCTCCCTGAAAGTATTTCGGACGGAAGGGTAAATTCGAAACGGAAGAGTGCAGAAGGGCAAAATAAAAGCTTTGCCGCACAGCAAAGCATACAGAAAAACAAAAAGCAACAGCCGATTCGGGCATAATGCCCGGGACACAGCTCCAATTTATTCATAAGTCCGTAAATCTTGCCGGCATCTCCGTACCGCTCTTAAAGATCCATCTTGAATAAGATAACACTTTTGGCGGTGTATGTCAACAATTTGTGACAATATATTGCTGAAAACTATTAAAATCATGTCAAAAAAACATGAAATACAGCATCTGTCAAAACCTGTAAAAAAGGCTTGCTTTGTGGTATAATTCAATAATGCTCGGCAAACTTCGGGCGATTCAAAGCCGATCTGATATATACATAGGGAGGTGCGGCAATGAGTAAATACGAACCGCTGTGGAATTACGTTATGCAGCATGAACCGGGGCAATTCAGCCTAACCTTCGATGAAATCGAGGATGTGCTTGGTTTTCAAATCGATCATTCTTTTCTGAAATACAAAAAAGAGCTTGCAGAGCGCGGAGCAGAGGTTCTCCGCATTTCGCTGAAAAACAAAACGGTTCATTTCATGCTGCCGAAATGAGGAACTGCGCGTACGGGCGTTGCGGACACCGGCAGCGGAATTCAATCGTTGATAATCTTTTAAAATAACTTTAAACAGACTGCAACAAAAACACATATGTGTTTGCGGCAGTCTGTTTTGTTCCAAACATTCAAGTATTTGTCAGAATTCTGCGATCTGTTTCGGTGCGAAATTTAAAAAGTCGGCCGAACAAAGTGAGTAGCGTATGCCGTCCAGCGTTCCGTTAAAGCCGAGTCTGCATGACTGCGCATGAAGATGCCCATACACAACCTGCTGCACGGGATACTGCGAAATAAGCTCCGTAAAAGCCGTCCGCATGCCGTTTTCGGCAACAGGTGGATAATGCAGCATCGTTATGACAGGCGCACGCCGAGCCGCCTTAAGCGACATTTCAAGCCGTATCAATTCGCGGTTGAAAATCTTTTCGTCGGCTTTTCCGAAGTTGGCAGCCGAAGGAAGCATCCAACCGCGTGAACCGCATACCGAAAACGCACCCATATCAACCGAATCATTCTGAACAATATACATACCGGCGGGCAAAACGGCGCGTATCCTCGTCGGCGATGCCCACCAGTAGTCGTGGTTGCCGCGGATAAGAATCTTTGTGCCGTTAAGCTCCGCAATTGAGTTCAGATCGTCAACGGCATCTTCAAGATACATTGCCCAGCAGATATCGCCCGGAACAAGCACACAGTCGCTTGGGGAGACGAGACTCTGCCATGCATCAAATATCTTTTCTCTGTGCCTATCCCAATTGGAACCGAAAACATCCATTGGTTTATCGGCTTTGCCGTTAAGATGCAGATCTCCGATTGCGAATAGTTTCATCAGAATATTACCGTTCAGTCAGTCTGCTGCCGATAAAGCAGCGGGGCTATGCGGGGATGCAATGCAATGCTGTCAATCGTCGCCGTTTTCGCGGTCTTCGTCAATATAGCCTTCATCGTCATCATCGAAGCTGCCGTCAAGCTCCGGAATTTCCGTTTCGGGAATTTCCGCTTCGTCAAGGGGCACGCCGACGTCCTCCATGTCTGAATTATCCATTTCGTCGAGTGCGGCAATGGTCTTATGCTGCTTGCCGAGCCTTTCCTGACGCAGACTCTCTTTATAACATGCGGCACAAAGCTCCTTGCCCTTCATGGCGGGATTCTCGCCGCATTCAATGCACATCAAAACCTCGTTGTCATCATCGGAGGCTTTGCGCTTTCTTGAACAAACATCGCAAAGCTGTTGGTCATCACGAATATAATTCAACTCACATCTCGGACATTTCTTGTAGCCCATGGTTTAACCCTCGAAAAAATAATTTATTTATTGCCGATTTGATTTTATGAACACGGGTGCGGCAATCGACCCGCATTGCTTTGATAAGCGGTGATTGAGACGGATACGCTCTGCGCTTTTTGCCCGCATCAATCAACGCCTACCATATTATGCTGACATTGCCCCGTCATGTCAATAGGCAATTGCATAAAAATTGAAAATTTGTCCCCAAAAGTTTTCCGAAAACAAATCAGCGCCGCCGGTTGAGCTGCCGCTTGATATGCCGGGTTTCGTTTCGCAAACGCTCGGAATAATCGGGCAGCGGACAAAAAACATGATTCTGCGCCCTTTTTGCCGAAACAAACTTAAACCGGAGTTTTTTCGGACGCCGAAATTGTTTCCGCTGCGGGGGCGGAAGGATTTGAATCAGCTTCCGTTTCGGAATCATTGCCGATTATGTCACCGTAAGCAACCGCTTCGAGCCTTTCCAGCAGCTCCGACCTGCCGTCACCGGTTTCACTTGAATATGCAATTGCATACGGTGGTGCGCCGAGTTCGCGGGCACGGGCAACCGCAGCCTGTTTGCGTCGCGTTTTTGCCAGTTTATCGGCCTTGGTTGCAATGAGCGTGTACGGAATCGCATAATAGAGTATGTACTTAAACATTTGTTTATCATCGCGAGTCGGCTCGTGGCGAATATCCACAAGCATGAAAATATGCTTCACTCTTCCGGAGGCAAGGTAGCTTTCGATAAGTTCGCCCCATTGTGCCTGCTCCTGCTTTGACGCCTGTGCAAAGCCGTATCCGGGAAGATCTACAATGTAGAAATCCCCGTTGATGCGAAAATAGTTTATAAGCCGCGTCTTTCCGGGTTTTTGTGATGTTTTTGCAAGTTTATTCATGTTGCAGAGCGAGTTTATAATTGACGATTTGCCGACATTTGATTTGCCGACGATTGCAATTTCGGCACCGCCCTCGGAGGGATAGCCCCCGTTTTTACCGACGCTCGTTACAAATTCAGATTTTTTAATCCTGAGCATATTCAAAAATCTCCTGAACCGTTGTGCAAGGCATTTTAGCAGGATTTCATGAAAATGTAAACAAGAAAATTTTTATATACAGCACACCGCCGGTGCCTCCTGCGTTTCCTCCGGGTTTTTTGCGGCGGTTTATCGGCATTGAACCCGATGTGCGGTCGGATGCGCACGAACTTCAAAGAATGCTTTTGCACAAAACAAATAATACGCTTTCCGGATGAGTTTTGTCGAATCAGAAACTATTTCAATTGCTTTTCCGATTTTCGCCGTAAAAGGGCAAAAAAACCTGAATAAATTATTCCGAAAATGTCCATTATTTGAATATAAGAAAAACGTTGAATAACAATTGCTTATCAAAGATTTGTTGTTTGACGTGTTAATCGAAAAACAAACTTGAATCGGAGGTCGGCAATGGCAATCAACAAAGTGGAAATCTGCGGCGTGGACACCGGGAAACTTCCGCGTATCAGCTATAAAAAGAGCACTGAGCTGCTCGAACGGATAAAATCAGGTGATGAATCGGCGCGTGATGAATTTATTCAGGCGAATCTGCGGCTTGTGCTGAGCGTTATTCAAAGGTTCTCAAACCGCGGCGAACAGCCGGATGATTTGTTCCAGGTCGGCTGCATCGGGCTGATTAAAGCGATCGATAATTTCGATTTGAGCCATAATGTCCGCTTCTCCACATATGCCGTGCCGATGATTATCGGTGAAATCAGACGATTCCTTCGCGACAACAGCAGCATAAGAGTCAGCCGCTCTCTGCGCGACACGGCTTATCACGCGATGCAGGTCAGAAGCAGGCTGGTTGATGAAAAGGGTGTTGAACCAAGTTTAAACGAAATAGCTGCAGAATTGGGCGTTCCCGAGAGCGACGTTGTTTTCGCCTTGGATGCAATTTCCGATCCGATTTCGCTCAATGAACCTATTTTTCGGGATGACGGTGATGCGGTCTATATTGTGGACCAGGTCAAGGATGACACGGCGGACGATAATCGCTGGCTGGACGGCATTGCAATTTCAACAGGCATGAGCAAACTCTCGGAACGGGAAAGAAAAATTTTACAACTTCGCTTCTTTAACGGGAAGACACAAACGGAGGTTGCAAAATCGGTCGGCATAAGTCAGGCGCAGGTGAGCCGCCTTGAAAAAGCAGCTCTTGCAAGGATGCGGAAGTTTGTATAATGCGTTCCGCTCAGTGCAGTAAATCCGCTTTGCGCACCATACATACGGCGAAAAAATTTATTTCACGCCTTTTTAACATACTGTTAACTTTGGTTGTAAACTAATCAGGCTGACAAGAAAATGCGGCAATTGTATGTACTTAATAAGTCAAAATTAGTACAAATGCTGTTTTGTGGCTTTTTTTGGTGCCAACAGGGCAATTTTTGTTAAAAATTCTTGAATGCGGTATTGCAATTTTTAGCCGGACAGAGTAGAATATAACCAGTGAATACAATATATGTGAGGTAAAGACTATGATTATCAAAGACGTATCCGCTGCAGAACTCGAAGTAATGGAGATTATCTGGGCAGCAGGCAAACCCGTTATCATCACCGACATTTGGCAGGCAATCGAGGGCCATGACTGGACTTATCAGACCGTTCAGACTTTCGTTAACCGCCTCAACATGAAGGGCTTCATCAAAATCGTCGGCAAGAAGGTTCGCAGCTTCGAATATCTGCCCCTTCTTACCCGCGCAGAATATGTTGCACAGACCCGCGGTCATCTGCTCAACGGCAACGAGGGCGCAAGTCTCTCCGATTTCGTCGTTGCAATGCAGAAGCTCGGTCGCTGCAATGCTGCCGATCTTGAAAAGCTTGCCGAAACCGTAAAGCTTCTCAGGGGCTGATTCGATGACACGGCAGGCTCTGCCCGAGCAGTTTCTGCCGGATGAAAACTCCTAAAGTATTTTCAACACTTATCTCCAAAAAACCGCAGGGCTTTCCGCTCTGCGGTTTTTTCGGGTGCGGACTCCGTGAATCGGCTCTTGACTCCGTGCCGAGTGCTGACAACGAGTTGTTTCCGGTTTGATGCAGACAGCCGTATGCATCAGGAAACATAAAACCCGCACGGGGGATATACCGTGCGGGTTGATTATGCATGGGCGGCGGCTGTAAGCCGCTCAAACTCAGAACTCGATTTTTTTCTCGATATAGGGAACAAGTTGGTCAATGGGCAAACGAATCTGCTGCATTGTGTCCCTGTCGCGAACGGTGACGGTGTCCTTCTGCATATCGTTGGCGGGATCGCCTTCAACAGTTTCAAAATCAACTGTTATGCAGAGCGGGGTACCGATTTCGTCCTGGCGGCGATAACGCTTGCCGATTGCACCGGTCTCATCGTAATCGACCATAAAATGCTTGGACAGTATTGCATAAAGCTCTTTGGCTTTGTCGCCGAGCTTCTTCTGAAGCGGAAGAACGGCGGCCTTGTAGGGAGCGAGCGCGGGATGCAGATGCAGAACGTTGCGAACATCGCCGTTTTCGAGAGTCTCCTCATCGTAGCAATCGCAGAGGAATGCGAGAGCCATGCGGCCTGCGCCGACGGAGGGTTCGATACAATAGGGAATGTATCGGGCATTCGTGAACGGATCCATGTATTCCATGCTCTTGCCGCTGTGTTCCGCATGAGCTTTAAGGTCATAATCGGTGCGGCTTGCAACGCCCCAGAGTTCACCCCAACCGAACGGGAAACGATATTCGATATCGGTTGTGCCGTTGGAATAGTGGCAAAGCTCTTCGGGTGAATGTTCACGCCTGCGCAGCCGTTCCTCACTCATGCCGAGGCTGCGGAGGAAGTTGTAGCAATAGCTGCGCCAGTAGTCGTACCATTCAAGTTCCGTGCCGGGTTCGCAGAAGAATTCAAGCTCCATCTGCTCAAATTCCCTTGTGCGGAAAATGAAGTTGCCCGGAGTGATTTCGTTGCGGAAAGATTTGCCGATCTGTGCAATTCCGAACGGGATTTTTTTGCGCATCGTGCGCTGAACATTTTGAAAGTTGACAAAAATGCCCTGCGCGGTTTCGGGACGAAGATAAATCTCGTTTGCCGTGTTTTCGTTGACACCCTGGAAGGTTTTGAACATCATGTTGAATTTGCGGATGCCGGTGAAATCATGCTTTCCGCATTCGGGGCAGACAATGCCCTTTTCGTTGATGTATGCTTCCATCTGTTCGTTTGTCCAGCCGTCGGGGTGAACATCGGCAAGTCCGTTTGCTTCGGCATAATCTTCGATAAGCTTATCGGCGCGGAACCTTGCTTTGCAGGCTCTGCAATCCATGAGCGGATCATTAAAATTGACAACGTGCCCGCTTGCAACCCATACTTCGGGGTTCATCAGAATCGCGCAGTCAACGCCGACATTATAGGGGCTTTCCTGAACGAATTTGCGCCACCATGCGCCTTTGATGTTGTTAAGGAAAAGAACGCCGAGCGGACCGTAGTCCCAGCAATTCGCCAACCCGCCGTAAATTTCCGATCCTGAGAAAATGTAGCCCCGGTTTTTACACAGAGCTACAATCTTATCCATAGAAAATTCTGTTCTCATAGCGATACCGTTGAAAGCAGCAATCAGACGTTACGCTGAACCTTGCCGGAACGCAGGCAACGGGTGCATACATTCATCTTCTTAGGAGTACCATTGACGATGACGTTAACACGTTGTACGTTGGGAGCCCAGATACGCCTGGTCTTCCTGTTGGAATGGCTGACGAGATTACCGCTCATTGCGCCCTTACCGCATACTTCACAAAACTTACCCATTTCGTTACACCTCCTTGCCGAATCTGCCGTGTATGAGGTTGAATGCGATTGAAGGAAAAACCGCAGAATGCGGAACATACCCTGCAAAACCGCATACGAATACACGGGACGAAAATCAAACATCGGTATTTTATCACCTTTTTAAGCAATATGCAAGCACTTTTGCGGCAATCGGGCATATATATTAGCAAAATTTCAAATAATGCTGATGGAAGCTGCACCTGAATGAGCAAAAGCGGCGGCAAATCCGAGCCGCCCGGAGTTTTAGGAATGCAGCTGCGAGTACAAATAAACAAGGTTGAAAGGAATCTTTTATGAAATCGAAAAAAATCGGCAAAACATTGGTGTACATCGTTTCTATTGCGGCTGCGCTTGCGGCGGGAGGGATATCTTCCGTCTTTGCAATGTCCGCCATGAAGGAGTACGGCGCGCTCAGACAGCCGCCGCTTGCGCCGCCGCCGTGGCTTTTCCCGGTCGTGTGGACAATTTTGTTCGTTTTGATGGGGATATCGGCAGCAAGAATATATATTATCGGCAAGCAGGACCGCAGCGGAGGAACAGTTCGGTGCGGAGACAATTCGGATATAGGCGGGCAGGCGGCGTGTGCGCTCCGCGTTTACCTCGTTCAGCTCATTTTGAATATGCTCTGGACGCCGCTTTTTTTCACGCTTAATCGTCGTTTTGCGGCGTTCGTTCTGCTTGTGATGCTGCTCATCACCGTGATTGTAATGACATGCAGGTTTTTCAAACTTGATAAAGTTTCGGGTATTTTGATGCTGCCGTATATCGCATGGCTGCTTTTTGCAGGTTACCTGAACCTCGGAACATATATTCTGAACGGCTGAATTCTGCCGAAACAACAGGACGAAGGCGGCAGAAATATTAGAAAATATTAGAAAAAATATATAGGCAAAAAACTCGGTTTCGCGGTTGAATAAGGCATGAATTAGCGTTATAATCAATCTAACGGGATTTTCTCGGGAAAAGGTTGAACAGCATTGAATCAACCGCGGCCCGGCTTCCCAAAAACAAGCGAACTATTTTTTCTAAAGGAGTTTTTGCTATGAAATACGATCGTGTTTATAACTTCTCCGCAGGCCCCTCCATCCTCCCCGTTGAGGTTCTTGAGAGCGTGCGCGACAACCTTCTCAACTATGAAGGCAGCGGCATGTGCGTCATGGAGATGAGCCACAGGTCCAAGGTTTTCCAGCAGATCATCGACGAAGCCGAACAGGATCTGCGCGACCTTATGAACATTCCCGATAACTACAAGGTCATGTTCATTCAGGGCGGTGCAACGCTTCAGTTTGCAATGCTGCCCATGAACCTTATGAAAAACGGCGTTGCTGACTATATCGTAACCGGCAACTGGTCCAAAAAGGCATATAACGAAGCAAAGAAATACGGCAAGATCAACCTTGTTGCAACCAGCGAGGATCGCAATTACAGCTACATCCCCGATTGTTCCGATCTTCCCATCAGTGAGGATGCGGATTATGTTTACATCTGCGAAAACGAGACGATTCACGGAACCACATACCAGACTCTTCCCAACACCAAGGGCAAGATTCTTGTTTCCGACCAGAGCTCAATGTTCCTTTCAAAGCCCTGCAATGTTTCCGATTACGGCGTTATCTACGGCGGCGTACAGAAGAACATCGGCCCGGCAGGCATGGTAATCGTAATCATGCGTGAAGACCTCATCCGCGAGGATCTGCCCCAGTTCGTTCCCACCTACATGAGCTATGCTACCCATGCGAACAACGGCTCAATGTACAACACCCCCAACTGCTGGAGCATTTACGTCTGCGGTCAGGTATTCAAGTACCTCAAGAGAATCGGCGGCCTTGAAGTTATGGCAAAGATGAACGAAGAAAAGGCAAAGATTCTTTACGATTTCCTCGATGAGTCCAAAATGTTCCGCGGCACGGTTGAAAAGGAATTCCGTTCCCTCATGAACGTTCCCTTTGTAACTGCTTCCAAGGAAACGGATGCGGAAGTTGTTGCAGCAACCAAAGCAGCGGGCTTTGACAACCTCAAGGGCCACAAGAGCGTCGGCGGTCTGCGCGCCTCCATTTATAACGCAATGCCCAAGGAAGGCGTTGTTGCTCTTGTTGATTTCCTCCGCAAATACGAGCAGGAGAATTACAAAGGCTGAGCCTGAGTCCGTTTGCTGTCACTAAAAATGCAGCCGACTGCTGCGGGCAGCGTTTCGCACCCTGCCCGCGACAGTTTTCACCCAATTGATAAATTATACATTATTAAGGAGATTATACTATGCGTATTCTTGCATCAGACGGTATGGAAAAGAATGCTGTTGCCGCACTGCGCGCACAGGGTCATGAAGTCGTTGAACAGTTCTATGAGCCGGCAGAGCTTGCAGAACAGGTAAAGAACTTTGATGTTCTCGTTGTTCGTTCCGCAACCAAAGTTCGCGTTCCCATCATTGATGCGGCATGCGAAACCGGCAAACTGAAGCTCATCATCCGCGGCGGCGTCGGCATCGACAATATCGACCACAAATATGCCGAAGAAAAGGGCATCAAGGTCATGAACACTCCCCGCGCTTCCAGTGATGCTGTTGCAGAGCTTGCAATGGCTCATATGCTCTCCTGCGCTCGCTTCATCAGCGTTGCGGGTCACACCATGCGCGAAGGCAAATGGGAAAAGAAGGCATACAAGGGCATTGAGATTCACGGCAAAACCCTCGGCATCGTCGGTTTCGGCAGAATCGGACAGGCTCTCGGCAGGATGGCTAAGGGCATGGGCATGAATGTTATCGCATTCGATATTTTCCATATTCCCGGCATCGAAGAGCAGACCGGCATCAACTATGTTGAAATGGACGAGCTGCTTGCAAAATCCGATTTCATCAGCGTTCATGCTCCCGCAGTTGACGGCGGCGCAATCATCAATGCTGCAAATATCGCAAAGATGAAGGACGGCGTTGTTATCATTAATACCAGCCGCGGCACAAATGTTGACGAAGCAGCTCTGCTTGATGCACTCAACAGCGGTAAGGTTTATGCAGCAGGTCTTGATGTTTGGGCAGAAGAACCCAGCAAGAACGAGGCTCTTTACAGCCATCCCCATGTCAGCTGCACCCCCCATATCGGTGCTTCCACCACCGAAGCTCAGAAGCGCATCGGTGCTGAAATCGTTGATATCATCGGCAAGTTCTTTGCATAACACAGAATTGCCGAATCGGCAAGTTCTTTGCATAACACAGAATTGCCGAATCGGCAAGTTCTTTGCGTAACTGCGTAACACGGAATTGCCGAACATGCAGGCTCTTTGCTCAGCACAGGGCTGACGAATAATGATTTTTTCTTCGCAGTCGAGGGGGAGCTTCGAATTGCGACAGAACCTGAAATTGCCGCAGCAGCTTTGTGATTCCCGTTTCGGAATCGGCACGGCTGCTGCGGTTTTGTTGTACCGTGAACAAACAATAATTGAAGGGGACTAACCTGAATATGAACGAAAACGATGAACTTAATCTGTTTGTTATCTACACCGCAAAACCCGGAATGCGGGAAGCGTTTCTGAACGATGTCAAATCGAGCGGAATTCTTCAGCTGATACTTGATGAAAAGGGCTGTCGGCGGTACGAATACTTTGCCTCTGTTCAAAACCCCGACACACTGCTGCTTGCCGAAACATGGGAAAATGCGGAACTGCAAAAAATCCATATGACGCAGCCGCATATGACGGAATTGAAGGCGATTAAAGAAAGGTATATAGAGTCCACCGAAATCGGCAGGATGATTAAAAACTGACGGCTGAATCCGTGTTAGTGAACCCATGTTAACATGAAAGAGCGGCAGTCGGCCGAAAAAACAGACAAAAACGAAAGAAGTGCAGACGGGCGAAATCGCTCTTCTGCACTTCGATTAAACATATTCGCTTTTTAAAATGAAAGACAGCAAAGCTGATTCATTTTGAAAAAACGGTAAAGCAGGATGCAATTAATACTTGCGTTTCCTTGCAGCTTCAGCCTTCTTTTTGCGTTTTACGCTGGGCTTTTCGTAATGCTCACGCTTTCTTGCGTCAGCAAGGATACCTGAACGAGCACATTTACGCTTCCAACGTTTAATTGCGCTTTCCAAGGATTCATTTTCACCAACACGGATTTCCATTATCAGTTTCCCCCCTCTCTCTTGCGGGAAATGAATGATTCAACCCGACCGCGGCCGACTCGAATTACTGATACATTATACTCAATGTTCATCGTTTAGTCAACCTGAATAATGCAAATATATTGAAAAAACAGGAATATACTTATTTCGCCTTATGAGAAGCCGCTTTATCGCGCATTTGAAATGCGTCGGACGGCGGTTCGGTGCGGCAATTTTTTGCAGCGAAGTTGTGATATAATAAGTGAATACCGATTAAATTCGGATATGCGGCACGAAACTTACAAAACTGTAAGCACGGCTGAAAGCCTGTTGTAAGCATGGTATGCTATACTTTTGTTTGTTGAAAGGCGGATAACATCGGATGTTGTGCCTGCCTGCTTAAAAAGCATGAGTTAAATCGCAATGCATTACAGAGCCGGCAAAGATTGGTTTAAGCAGACACTGCTGCCGAGCGGAGTCGGCCGTTACACGGTCGGAAACTCAGGCAAAATCGTAAAAACGCGGAAAGGAATGAGCAAAATGAAAAAAGAGCTTTTCAAACTTGCGCTGCATGGGCTGAAAGGGAAAAAGCGCAGCAGCCTGCTTACGGTTATCATTCTGACAATTTCATTTGCCGCTGTGCTTGTTACGCTTTGCATAACGGGCAGCATTATAAAAACGAATGCGGAATACAGGCTGAACACCTACGGCGCATGGTACGGCGCAATACCGTACGGAATTGAGGGCGATGCGGGATTTTTGAGCACGGTGAACGGCATCGGAGAGATCGGAGCGGCGACGGTCTACGGTCAGGCAGTATCAAAAAGCGGCGTCGCGGTCACATCCGTAGGTTCGGCGGACGGGAATTTGCTCAAAATCGGACGAATCGAATTGCAGGACGGAGAGTTCCCGCAGCATGACAGTGAAATAGCGTTGGAAGCTTCCGCTCTTTCAAAACTCGGAAAGAATTATACAATCGGACAGGAGATTGACTTCACCGTTCTTTTTGATGCCGAATCCGTTGATGTTGAATCCGAAGAATCCGTTGAAGGGATAAAAATCCCGGTTGAATGCACCTTCACGCTGTGCGGCGTTTTGCGCGAATACTCGAGCCTTTGGCAATTGAGCGAGAACAAGCTTTCAAAACCTATTTGCGGTGCGCTGATCACAAATACGGCGGGAGAAAATTTGCGGACCAAGGCAATTGAAACAGCTGCGCAGCTGAATGAGCAGTCCACAGCGGGGGCGGCGCATGTTTCGGTCGCGGCAGCAAACCGTCAATTCTTTTTTGAAGTTGATGAAGCGGAACGCGGACAGGCAGCGGAGAGTATCAATGCATACATGCAAAAAACACGTCGCGGAACAAATGCGGACAAAGCTGTTTGCATAAACACCGCCGCATTTTCGGATAAATGTGAAGCGAATTATCATTCGTTTTATATTTGCCTGATTCTTGCCGTGACCGTTATTGCAGTGGTCTGCATATATGCTGTTCAGCTCCGCAAGCAGGTCAGAGGGATCGCTCTTTTTCGAAGTATAGGCATAACAAAACGGCAGCTGAGACTGCTGCTGACGTTTGAAACGCTGATTCTGTGCCTGCCTGCGCTTGGAGCGGGAACACTGCTCGGAACCATTATAACAAAGCTGATTTTGAAGCTGTTTGTGTATGCAAAATCCGCACCGGTGCAGGTGGACGTTCCGCTGTCGCAGCTTGCAGTCACGGCACTGTGCTGGATTGCAGGGATATTTGCGGCGCGAATGACTGTTTTCCGCATCGCACTTTCAGAGCCGCTGACGGGCAGGATACATACAGCCCGCCGACGTGCGCATGCGTTTGATGTTTTTCGCCGCATTGCGGTCGTGCTGCTTGCCGCTGTATTCTGCGGTGCGGTTATATTCGGCATTCTGGAATCACTTTATCCGAGAGCCGATATGCATAAATGGCAAAATCAACCTGCATATGTTCTGAATGCGGAATCTTCGGAGGTTGCATTTATCAGGGATGGTCGAAATGCACAGCTTATTACTGCGGATATGCTGAAAACCTATCAGAGCATACCCGGCGTCACAAAGGCAGCTGCATTAAATTCGATGACGGTGGAGCTGACGTTCGACGGCGACAAAAACAGCAGCCTTTTCACCGCTTTGCGTGAATATGACCCTCAGTTTGAGGATGGTGCAGCCGTGTGCCTGTATGCCTTATCGGAGGAAAGCCTCGGCACATTGATTGACCCTTCCGCTGTTGATGCGGCGGCATGGCAGGCGTTTTCAAACGGAGAAGGCGTCATAATGTCCTTTCCTGTCGGAACGGACGGCGGAGTGTTTTTTAATCGTGAACACTTCGGCGCAGCCGATTTATCGGCCGGTGATGAAATTTCAGTCGGCTGCTACGGTTCAAAACTCATTCGGGAGGAAGATGTATGCAGGTTAGGCGCTTACAGCAAGCTGCTCACAAAAAACGTAAGCATCGCTGCCGTGGCAGAATTCGATCACGAAAAAACCAATCTGATTCTCACAGGTGCTTATCAGCCGTACACAGTATTCTGTTCGGACGAATTCCTGAAAAACATCCTGACGGAATGCGTGCCGGGCAGCCTTTGCGGGAGCTTTATTACCGGTGACAAAAACGCTGTTGAAGCCGAATACGGCTATAACACTGCGAATGTATATACCGACCTTAATGCCGGCTATGTTTCAACGGACAGTGTGCTTGCTGAAATAACTGCCAAACAAAGCATTTCAATGAACAACAACCGTGAACAGTATGCAGCGTATATACAGGAGGAACTGCAAAAGCTCATATTGATTTACTCGGGATGCGGCTGCATCGCACTTGTCATGCTGCTGCTTATCGGAAACATTCTGACGCTTGAAGCGGAGGGAGAAGAGCGCGAATTCGGCATTCTGCGTGCGCTCGGAATGTCCAAACGGCAGCTTCGGTGGCAGCTGAATTGCCGTGCCGCGCTGCGCGGCGCAGCAGCAGTATTGTGCGGCTGGCTCGTGTATGCGGCATATATGTTTGCTTCCGCAATTTCGCGTTATAACCATCGGCAGGAAGTGAATGCAGATATGAATGTGCTTGATTTCGTGCAATCCGGTCTTTCGGGACTTGCACAGGGGGGAGCGAACGCGCTGACGGTTGTGCTCATTACGGTTAGCTGCGCAGCGATACTCATCCTGCTCTCCCGTGCAGCAAAGCATCGACTGACGAGAAACGATCTTGCGGCAATGCTTCGCGCACGCTGAACGGCCGTTTTGAACGAAAGATGAATCTTGGACGAAAATTTATTGTGAAATATAAGGAGAAAAATTATGTCAATTATTTTGCAGGCAGAAAAACTGTACAAAGAGTACAAAACATCATCCGGAGCGGTGAACGCATTGAACGGAGTCGATCTTTCGATTGAAAAGGGACTTTTCTATGCGATAATCGGAAGAAGCGGATCGGGAAAATCCACCCTGCTTCATGTTCTGAGCGGACTGGACAGGCCGACATCCGGAAAAGTGCTTATCGGCGGCGTGGATATGTTCTCGTTCTCTGACGAAAAAATGGCAATCTTTCGCAGACGCAGCATGGGCTTTGTGTTTCAGCAGTTCAATCTGCTGGATGAGTACTCCGTGCTGAACAACATTTGTATGCCGCTGAGGCTGGACGGCAGGAAGCCGGACGAAACATTTCTTGCAGAGGTTACAAAGATGCTCGGAATCGAAGAAAAGCTGAAAAAGTACCCTTATGAGCTTTCCGGCGGTGAGCAGCAGCGTGTTGCAATAGCGCGCTCGATTCTTGCAAAGCCGCATATCATTTTTGCGGATGAGCCGACGGGCAATTTGGACAAAAAAGCGGGGGAGGACACGCTTAACCTGCTGAGCAGCTGTGCGGCGCGTTTCGGACAGACTCTGATAATCGTTACCCATGATCTCGAGATCGCAAAAAAAGCGGACAGAATAATTAAAATTGAGGATGGAAAGATTGTCTCAAATCAGCTATAATAAACAATGAATCCCGAACGGGAATGAGGATGTTGAGATGTTGGTTAAATGACTGAAAACAGGCAGGAGGTGCAGTGCCGTGAACAAACATATACTTGTCACTGAAGACGATAAAAACGTTGCCGATGGGCTGCGGGAAATTCTTGAAAGCGACGGCTATACCGTTTCGTGCGCGGACTGTGCCTCTGCCGCAATGCAGACAATGCGTGACGGCGGTGCGGATCTTGTTATTCTGGACGTACGTTTAGGGCAGGATGACGGTTACGAGCTTTGCCGCAGGATAAGAGAGTTTTCAAATGTGCCGATACTTTTTTTAACTGCATGCAGCAGTGAAATCGAGCTTGTGCGCGGCTTCCGTGCCGGCGGGGACGACTATGTTGCAAAGCCGTTCAGGATGCATGAACTTCTTGTCCGCATTGAAGCTCTGCTGCGCCGCACATCAAAAAAGAGCAGCGGGGTTCTCAGAACCGGAGAACTCAGCTACGACAGCGCAAGCTGCCGCATCAGGCGAAAAGGGAACGTGCTTGAGCTGACCGCAACCGAAACAAAGCTTGCTGCGGCATTGATAACGCATTCGAAACAGACCGTGTCCCGTGAGGAGCTTCTGTATCTGGTTTGGGATAAGGATTCGGCATTTGTGGATGCAAACACCTTAAGCGTGAATATCAGTCGGCTGCGCGACAAACTCGGAAAGGTTAACGGCAAGCCCTACATTGAAACCGTGCGCGGCATAGGTTACCGCTGGACATTGCCCGTTACGGAGCAATAAGAGTTTTTACGGAAGATAACGAACGGAGAAAACGCAATGCAATGGCTGATTTGGCTTGTCGTCCTGCTTGCAGCGGCGCTCGGCGGTGAATTGTTTCATATTTGCAGGCAAAGACGTGAGCTCGACAGGCTTTCAAAGTCGGTTGAGCATTTTTTGCTGTATCCGGAGGACGATATTGAAGAAACATTGAACGAAGGCGCTGTTGCGAATCTTCAAAACGCATTTTCCGAGCTTACGGCACAGTTTTCGCTCATGCGTGCCGCTTCCGCGCATCGTGAAGAAGAAATGACGCATTTTGTTGAAAACATTGCGCATCAAATCAAAAACGCTGCGACCGCATTGCAGATTCGACTGGATATTCTGCAAATGAAATTGAAGCTTCCGGATGAGGTTGAAGCTTTGAAGAAGAGTCAGCTTTGCATGAACCGCCTCACGGACGAGGTGGACAGGGTATTGAAATCAAGCCAGCTTGCATCCGGCAAAATAACGATGGTTCCGGAAAAAATCGATCTTTCAGAAGCAATAAAGGAATGCTGTGATGAACTGAGCCCTCTTGCCGAAGCCCGCAGCGTTGAACTGCTTTTTGAACCAAAGAATTCAATTTGCATTTCCGCGGATGCTTTTTGGCTGCCGCAGGCGATAAGCAACATAATTAAAAACGCCGTTGAGCATACCGCCCGCGGAACTGCCGTTAACGTCATAATCAAAGACTGCATACAGAACATTGAAGTTCGCATTGAGGATCACGGTGCGGGCATTCCGAAGGATGAACTTCCGCTCATGTTTGAAAGATTTCATCGCGGAGCCGCCGCAAAAGCAGGCTACGGAATCGGCTTGTCAATGGCAAATGATATTGTCAGAGCGCACCACGGCAGCATCAGAGCCGTGAATATGCAGTCAGGCGCGGCATTCACAATCACTTTGCCGGTGCTCGACGGCACAAAGCCGTATCTGGATGCGGAAGGGGATTAAATCCCGTGTTTTTACTGAAACTTTTTGGGCAAAATACAGCCGCAGATACAAATTCGCATTTAAAGCCAACACACAGGACGTCAAGCTCACGGCGGCAGACAGGCATAACCGTTAATTCTTTGTCAAAATCAATAAATATATTGCAATTTCTGCTCAAATTACTGTATAATTGATAGCATGGAAAAACAAAGAAATAAAAAAGGGTCATTGCCCATCGGTTTGCGCATCATCGGCATTATCATTGCCGTGCTTGCTGCCGCATACGGCTTATATGCCGGAATGGGTAATTCCACAGGAAATTTTGACGGCGAAATGCAGATATTCGCACTTGACGTCGGTCAGGGCGATTCATTCTTCATTATTTCGCCGAACGGCAAAACGATGCTGATTGATTCCGGCGAGTCCTCAAACTCAAAGCAGATTGAGCAGTTTATCCGCGAAAAGGGTGTTCGGCAGCTTGATGTTGTTATCGGCTCGCACACCCATTCGGATCATGTCGGTTCAATGCCGTATCTGCTCGATGCCTTTGATGTCGGAAAATATGTGATGTCCGAAGCGGGGCTTGAAACGAGGATTCAAAAACGAATCAACGCCGTGCTTGAAGAAAAAGACATTCCATGCAGTTATGTATGGGCGGGAGATGTTATTGATTGGGACAGCGACTGCAAGGTGACGGTTCTTTCGCCCGTACCGGAATTTGATGAGTATTCAAAGACGGATTGGAATGAATGGAGCCTTATCATGCGCGTGGAATACGCAAATCACTCGATGATTTTCACCGGAGATGCAACCGTGCGTTCCGAACAGGCTGCAATGCTGAACGATGAGAAATATTTGTTCGATGCCGATGTTTTGAAAGTGCCGCATCACGGTTCAACGACAAGCTCCTCTCTCGGTTTTTTGGAGGCTGTCAGCCCGGAATACGCAATAATTTCCGTCGGAAAAGGCAACAGCTACGGACATCCCGACTACGATACAATTCAAAAACTGAAGCAGGTTAATGCTGAGATTTACCGTACGGACGAGCTTGGCACAATAAACATTGTTTTCAGTGCGGATGACATAAAAATCACATACTGAAGCCTGAAAAAATCTCGGGTAAATAAAGATTGGAGGAAAAAATGTATTGTCCTGATTGCAAAATTGAGGTAGAGTCCGGCGAGTACTGCCCGCTTTGCGGAAGAAAACTCGTGAGGGATTCACACAGCACGGGGACCGTTGTTGATGACAGCTTCAGCGGTGAAGCGGCTCAGGTTTCCGGAAAAAAACGCTGCAAATTCAATTTCAGCAAACCGCTTTGCGCTGTGTTTGCATTGCTGTTGATTTTGAGCCTTGCGATGCCGTGGTTTCATCTGAATGTGAAATATGTTTCGGCAAATGTTGTTGACGACAGGCTGACAATTCTTCAGCTTAAACCGCAGTTCTCATATTATTGCGGCATGGTGTCAAGACTTGCCGGAACTTTCGGCACGGATATGAATCAATACGCGGATTTGATCACGGCAGCGGAGGGTATTTTGCTTGCAGCTGAGAGCTATTTTATGCTCTGCGGAATTCATTTCCTGCTGTTCGGGATTATCGGTTTGTTTTCAAGGGGAAAACTGCGCTACTATTTTGCGCGTGTCGGCAGCACGATGTACATTGTCGGATTGCTGGTGTTGATAATTGCGGTGCTTATCGGCAATGCAAAACTCGGCGCTGCCGTTGCAGCGTTCGGCGCGCAGAATGAGCTGCAAATCTCGGCCTCTGTCAAGCTTACTGCGCACCCGTACATTGCGCTTGCGGCTGCACTTGTTTTCAGAATCTTCGGAATTCGCCTGCTTCGTTATTTGAACGGCGTAAGCTGCCTGAATCGCGGAATAACGGATATTGCAAAACGCGAGTTTTCATTGATTCACTGCGTGAATAAAGTACCGAAAACGTACTCAAAGCCCAAACATCGCGGCAGAACGAATTACACGTCCTACGGTGATACGGAAAGCTTCAACGATGGAATCGTAGACTGATATTTGATTTTGAATAACTGCTCAAAAAAGCTTTGCACGCTTGCGTGCAGGGCTTTTTTTGAATAACCGATGAATATATGCATTGGGAAGAATACCGATATGCTCTGCGGGAAGAATAAACCCGACAGAAGGGATGCATGGAGGAATTGTCATGACAATGAATGAAAAAGAACGGGGCATGAAATGCGGCAGAATACATCGGAACAGGAAGGTAATGCTTCCGATTCCGGCATTCATGCTTTTGTGCATGGTTTTTATTATGCTTGCGGGAACTGCGGCGGCGATAATGCCGTTCCCGTCGTCGGAGCTGCTTCAGGTTGATGAGCTGCTGTTCGTGTTATATGCGGCAAATTCCTCGCCTTATGATGAAAGCTGCGAACAGCCGAACATCCCGGCTTCCGTGAGCGGAGAGCGCGGTGAAGAAGATTCGGCTCGCGTTGTGGAAGCATTGCAGAGTTTTTTGAATACGGGCGAAACGGTCAATTTAGAAAAAATGCTGCACCCTGCTCACCTGTCTGCACTGCGGGAAGGCTGCGGCAAGCTTGTTCCGACGTCGGGCGTATCAAAACTCGGTGAATCAATTCGTTCGCTGCTGCTGCACAGAATTGTCGTTAAGCTTTGCGGTGACGGGGCGGCCGACTTTTATCCCGAGCATGTGGAATGCACCGTGGTTTCGGTTGAAAAAACGGATGCAGAGGAAACGGAACGCATCATCGAAAGTGCACGGAGCAACGGCGCAGCTGATGCCTGCGGAGGAATGAATATACGACTGGCAGTAAGCTTTTTGAAAGATGAAAAATTGCTCTGTTTCGAGGAATGCTCTTTGATTGCATTTGAATCGGACTACGGCTGCTGCCTTCTGCCGGAGAGTCTTATAAACGTGATTGCGTGATTTAAGATAGATACATCAAACCCCCGAGAATTCCGTTGACGGATTTCTCGGGGGTTTTTGTTCGGATATCGCTTAGCTTATTCAGCTCTTTTCGAAATACCTATCAGGCAATGCCGAGGAACTGCTTTGCATAAGTGTCGATATACTTGTCGTTCATGCGAATCTTTGTGTTGTTCTTCCACTCAGTGAAACATTCGGAGTAGTGATCCTGTTCCGTTTTTTCGATGTAGAACTTCTTGGCGTTCCTGTAAGCTGCATCATCGTTCTCAGCTTTGATAACGGTATCGCCTGCATCAAGCCTTTCGTTGATGAAGATGAAGTGTACGCCGCCGCCGGAAGTCTTTGTGGTGACTTCTGCGATCTTCTGTCCGTCGGTGGTGGTGTATATCTTGATGCCGTACTTCTTGACGGGGTCGGTCTCGTCGTCGGCGGGTTTATCGGTGGTGGGAGCGTCGGTTGCGGGTGCATCCGTTGCGGGAACATCGGTGGAAGCAACATCGGTGGTTGCGGGAACATCCGTTGCGGGAGCATCCGTGGTCTTGGGAGCATCGGTTGCATCGGGTGCGGGGGATGCGGACTCAGCGGGAATCTTCCAATCATCGCCGTAGAAAAGCAGGCAGGCTGCTGCACCGAAACCGTCAAAGTATTTGCTGAGAAGGTTTTCGTTCATGATGTAGCCGTGCTCTTTGTAGCCGCCGGGGGAATCGGGATCGGCAGTGGGCTCGGGAGTTGCATCGGGGTTGGGAGTTGCCGAGGGGTCGGGAGTTGCGGACACGAATACGGTGTCGCTCTGGTAATCGCCGTTGGTGACATACTTGTCAACAAACTCGTCGAGGGAGATGCCGCTCTCAAGCGCTTTGCGGATTTCATCAAGCTTTTTGTTCTGTTCATCGGTGAAAACGCCTTCAACGGTATCGCTGACCTTGTCAGAGTTGTCATACTGAACGAGAAGGTGCTTGACGGTGAACATATCGTTGGGAGTGTAGAGGGGGATCATGCCGGAACCGCTGATGTAGGAGTTGTAAGCGGTCATGAACGCGGAAACGTCCTTGCCGTAGTTGTCCCTCTGGGAGAGAGTGTTCTCGCTGATGTATTTTTCAAAAGCGGATGCGTCGAATTGAACTTCGGAATAGATTTTTTCCTGAAGCATTTCCATCATCATGGATTCAAGCTCGGACTGCTTGAGGGACTTCATGTATGCTTTGTAGGAAGTGCCCTGCTTTTTAAGCGCCGCTTTGAACTGATCAAGCTTGTTTTCGCGGATGGCAGCCTCGTCGGTGATGCTTGCATCGACTTTGTAGCTTGCAATTGCCTGATCAAGCTTAGCATCAACGTTCTTCTGAAGCTCGTCCTGGCTGATTTCTTTGTCAAGGCCGAGTTCATAGCACTTGTTAAGAGTCACGCCGTAGGTGATGAGCTGGTTTTTAATAAAACCGTTGAAATCGTCCATGCTATTTGCGTAATAGCTGTACTGCTGATAAATCTGCTGGTACTGTGAAAGTGTAATTTTCACCTTGCCGATTTTGCCGATGGTGGGGTTGTTGTCGGTTGCGGAGCAGGCGCAGACACCGAGCAGCATTGCAGCCGCCATAAGCAGTGCAATAAGTTTTACAAATACTTTCTTGTTCATCATTAGTCTCCTTCCGGTTAGTTCGTTGGTCGAATCGAAACTTCAATACATTTTAATAGCAATTCAGGTTTTTGTCAATAGCGGTTGGCAATTATTTTCAGCGGTTCGGCACGGGAAGAGTCGAGCTGCCGGTGCCGTAATGCAGCTCGCCCTGCACAGGAACGTATTTGTCAGTGTAGAGCTTTTCAACATCGCCTGCCGGCTGACCGTCCGCACCGATAAGCTGCCTGTAAACTTCAACGACGTAGCCGTAACGGGGCGAAATGACCATTTTCGAATATCCTGTCGGCCAAAGCGGTTCGGCAATGCGTTTGGGTTCGGGAGGGTCGAGCTTTTCTATGGTATCCGACCAGATTTTATAATGCGTGCCGTCATCGGGCTGCGTGCCGTAAACAAAGGTGTAAACTGTTTTTGTCCGCATGTCCGCATAGGCAAAAAGGAACATGGGAGATTCCGCTGCATTGCTCCACACAAGGTCGGGTCCGTAATACGAAACGGTTGCGTCAAGTCCCATTGCAACATAGCTTCCGGGGATTGAGTGATGGGAGCGGCTGACGATGCGAATATCGGGGCCGATAAGCAGCAATGAGTTGTACAGTGTTGAGCTTACCTGACAGATTCCGCCGCCGGGAGTGTCGATATATTCTTTGCCGCCGGAAATCCCGTGCGCGGGAAGCCAGCCGAGTTCTTCGGTGCGCGGCCCAAGAAGCTCGTTGTAGCTGAGCTCTTCGCCCGGTTCGAGAATAACACAGTTAAGCAGCCCGGCCGCTTTTTGAACGTTGCGGGAACGGGACTCGTTGCTTGTTGCAAATTCGGTTGAGAAACGGGAGAGTTCACGCATTGAGTCAATGAGCGTGTTCACATCGCCTTCGGGTTCAACTTCCTCGAGAAGGAGCGAAAGAGACGCGTTATAATTCCCGGAATTGAACGCTTCGGAAATCTGCTTCAGCATATCTTCGCGGTTAAGACAGAAGCCGTTGCTGCCGGTATGAAAAAGGATCTCTCCGACAACTGTTCCGTCGGGAGCTTTGACCGTTTGAGTTTTGCAAACGGTTGAAATATCGCCGCCCGTGCCGTAACCCGGTTTGCCGCCGCCGACACGGTTCAAAAGCGTCACATAGGGCTCGACAGGGGGGTGATCCAGCTGAGCAGCTGCTTCGGATACGATTGCAGCAACGCTCTCCTCGTCCATCCGAAGGGTGTAGCTGCCGACTTCAAAACCATTTTCGGCAATTTCAACGCGCTTCAGATAATTCTGATAAGGGTCGGCATCGCTTCTGCCGAGTTTGAACGCGGAGCTGAGCAGCTCGTTGATGTTTGTCGTAATGCGAAAATCCGATGCGGTGAGAACAATGGTAACATTGTCCACCGTTACGGAAATGTTAATTTTCGAAAACTCCGCACTCAGCGCGTCAAGCATTGCATTGCGTGCGTTTTCGTAATCCATTCCGCCGACGGGAACACCGGAAATTGTGACGCCGGGAATAATACGGTTGTCCTCAATATATTGGTATGACGTGCCGCTGCTTTTCCCGGTAACGAGAGTGGTTCCGTCCGCCTGAGCGGTGGTTTTGAGCCAGTTGTTTTCTCTGTAGGTGCGTACGGCGCGTTCATGATCCGCTTTAAGTGAAAAATGAACGATAACAAGGGAAACGAGCGCAAAAACGAACACCGCCAGCGCACAGACGAGAACGCCGAAAGGTGAACGGAAATCTATGCCCAAAACACCCTTCCGATTGCGGGAACGGGTTTGGGACACTGTGGAACGATTATTGTTGTCCAAGGAGCAGCCTCCGTGAAAATTTAATCCTCAATGTGTTTTTTTGCCGATTGCGCCTGATTGAAGAGCAGTGTATCGGAAAAAAGCACATTATTCAACATCTATCATTATAGCCAAATTTGTGCCGAACTTCAACATTCGGGAATGATATAATTTTGCTGTCGCATTGATTGGTAATTAAAACGAAAGCGGAAGACGTTCGGGATGAATACGATGAGCAGGACACCGGAATATCAAATCGACAGGAAAATTAAAATATATAATAATTTTTAAAAAAAGGGGTTGCAATTGTCCGCGGAGTGAGTTATAATACAACACGTTCCGCAGGGAAGCAACGCTGGTGTAGCTCAGTAGGTAGAGCACGTCATTGGTAATGACGAGGTAGTCAGTTCGAATCTGATCACCAGCTCCATGAACCGCTCAAATTGTTTGAGCGGTTTTTTTGTGCCGTATGTTCGGTGCGGAACCGCAGCGGCGGGTCTTTTGAAAACTCTCAAAAAGTTCACGATTTCAAAGGTTTATTGATCCGTAAAAATGAGGACTGCCGCGAAATTTGCGGCAGTCCTTCTCATCGTTTTTTGTCAGGCACTTATTGATCGTGCTGCTTATTCGGCGCGGGTCGGATCTGCTTCCGATACTTTATTGCCGTAACGGTTGTATGAATCGGCAAGCCGCACAAAATCGGCCGCTGCAAGCTCTTCGGCTCGGACGGTCGGCAAAAGTCCGGCATCGGCAATCACTTCGTCAACATTGTTTTTCGGAATCAATTGCAGCATATTGTTTCGGAGCGTTTTTCGACGCATCGCAAATGCGGCACGAAGCACCTTTATAAAATTCGGCGGAAGCTCGCTGCCGTTTCGTTCGAATTTCAGCACACAGGAATGAACCGACGGCTCGGGGTAATATGCCGCGGGTGAGAGTTTCAGTTCGGTTGAAATGTCGAAAAGATACCGGGAAACAATCGAGAGCGGCCCGTAGTTCACATCACGCGGTGCCGCAAAGAACCGCTCTGCTGCTTCAACCTGCATCATCAGCACCATGCGCTTTACGGGGAGTCCGGATTCAATCAGCCGCATACAAATAGGTGATGTTATATAGTACGGAAGATTTGCAGCAACAGTAAAAGGCTCTCCGCCGAATGCATCGGAGATTTTTGCAGGCGGAACCTTCAGAAAATCGCTGCAAATGAGCTGCACGCTGCGTTTATCCGCGAGTTTATCCGCAAGAATTCCGACAAGTGTGCGGTCTATTTCAACCGCAAGCAGATTTTTCGCTTTTTCCGAAAGAGCGGATGTCAATGCACCGAGCCCGGGACCGATTTCAAGCACGTTTTCGCCTTGGCAGTCTGCAAGCGCTGCAATGCGGCTTATCGCTTCGGTATCGATAAGAAAATTCTGCCCCAGAGCCTTGTTCGGGGTCAAACCCAGTTTTTTTATCATTTCTTTTGAATCTGTCATGATTGAAATTTTAATGCAGATTTGCATATATGTCAACAGAATCCGAAAAATAATGCGCATATTGAGAGTTTTTTTATCCCAAAAAGCTGATTGCCTACGGAAAACCGCCCTGACGGTTTAAAAAAGACTGCCGCCGCGCGAATAACCATGTGCAGCGGCAGCTGATGTTAAACGCGCTTTCTTTAAAAAAAACAGAAAACAGCGAATCGAAACACGATATTGCTGCCGACGACATAAACCACGGGCAATGCGGCTTTACATATTCTCCCTTCGGTAGTATAATTATAATGCATGATTGTAGCTCGAAAGATTTGAAAACAAAAGAATTAAATCGGGGTATGAGTATCGAGGTATAAATATCGAGGTATAAACAGGAATGAAACTGACTTTCGGAACAAAAACAAAAAAATTTTTTTGCTTTATCCTTTCCTCTCTGATGCTGCTTTCTTTATGCTGCACGGTTTTTTTCGCTGCGGGATGCAGCCGGGAGACGGCGTCCGGGGACGAACAGGCGTTCACATTGTTCATGAATTCAATACGCAACGGGCAGTTTACGGAAGCGTTCTCCTTCATCAGTGCTCATGTTGCGCCGGAGAATGCCGTTGACGACAGCATTGAAGCATATAAAAACACAATAACTCTCGCACAGTTCGAAAAGCGTTACGAGAGCCTGTTTTCGTTGCTCGGCGTGAACGATATTGAATACAATATTGCTGAAGAGAACGTTTCCGGAAATTCAAAAAAAGTCATTAAATACACGATGACATATAAAACACAATCTGCGGGCGACCTGACAAACGAATACGAGATGACTCTTCTGAAAGAGAATAATCTTTGGCGGGTTGTGTGGCAGCCGAGCCACATTTTTCCGGATATGGCCTGGGGCGACACGTTCGACAGGGCAGCGCTTGCGGCAGAGCGCGGCGATATCGTTTCTCACGGAGCTGTTGTTGCAACCAATGTCCGCCTTGTGACTGTTTACGCGCTTTTAAGCGAAATTGCACCGAAAAAAGTGATTACGGATGAAATAATGCAGGAAAATGCGGGCATGAGCGAGCAGGATGCGGAAAAAGAAGCGGACAGGCTTTATTCCGATGCGGAGTATCTGAATACACGCTTCTCGGCGGAATTCGATGCCGCTGCTGCCGAAATTGCCGCTGTGCTCGATTTGGACGCCGCAGAGCTGCGAACAAAATTCGGAAAGAATGCAAACGAGTTCATCACCGTTTATCAGGCGATGCCCGATGAAGTTACCGTTGAACAGCAGGAGCAGCTGAATGCCGTAAACGGAGTTCATGTTGACACCGAGCACTACGGTTCAAAGCGATATTACCCTTACGGGAGCCTGCTTGCGCATACATTGGGCTATATTTCGTTCGCAACATGGGAGGAGATACAGACATATAACGAGGGACGCGATCCGAATGACGGATTATATACTACTGACAGCAAAGTCGGTAAAAGCGGCATAGAAAAGCTTTACGAAAGGGAGCTCCGCGGCAAAGACGGCTATTATTTCTTCATCCGCGGAACGGACGGAGCCGTTAAAAAGGTCATCTATCGCAAAGATAAAGTTGACGGCAGCGATGTGATGCTGACGATCGATTTCAAATTGCAGCAGCGCACAGAGGAACTGCTGGATCTTGTGCTTTTCGGTACGGACACGGCGGGTGCGGTTGTTGTTATGAACCCGAAAACGGGAGAAGTGAATGCAATTGCTTCCAATCCTTCCTATGATTTAAACAGATTTATAAAGGGTATGAGCGGCGATGAATACAAAGCCCTTGAAGATCAGGAGAATGAGCCGCTCAGAAACCGCGCAACAAGGGAGCTTTACCCGCCGGGATCAACTTTCAAGGCGTTCACTGCTGCTGCTGCGCTTGATACGGGTACGGTGAATGAGAATTATGTTTTCACCGGCTATATCGATAATGATTACTGGAAGCCGACCGGTTACGGGGAATGGCCTTGGCCGCGCATAAAACGCACGCGCGTCTATCACCGCACGGAACCAATGAACATGACAAACTGTATGCTGCATTCCGACAATATTTACTTTGCGGATGTTGCACTGAAAATCGGTCAGGAGAAATTCATTGCATATTTTAATGAAAAACTCGGCATGGACAAGTCGCTGCCCTATGAATTGGGGGCTGCCAGCTCCCAGCTTTACAGCCGCGGCAGCGTGATGGACAACAAAATGCTTGCGGACTCCGGCTACGGACAGGGCCAGGTGCTCGTGACGCCGCTTCAGCTTGCGGCAATGTTCTCCGCATTTGCAAACAACGGCGATATGCCGACCCCGCGAATCACGGACGGATTATACGTAACGGACGGCGTGGAATACAAATGCATTCGGAAAAGCGAATACTCCGTATGGATGGAGGACGCAATTTCGACAAATGCAATAAACAAAATAGTCCCGATGCTCCAAGGCGTTGTGGATCCGAACAAAAACGGAACGGGCCGTTCGCTGCGTGTCACGAATGTTGACGTTGCGGCAAAAACGGGTTCGGCCGAAATCGGCAAAGACAAAACCCGCATGTATTCATGGTTTGCCGGTTTTCGCCTTAACGTTGCGCAGGAGGATGAGCGTGTTGTGATCGTAATGCTAGATGTTCCCGATTCGGGCGCATACTCATCCCTGAAATTTCAGATAGCGCGCGAGCTTTTGAAGCTGGACGACACCCCCGATCCGAATGCTCCGCCGGCGGAATAAAACAGGCTTTGGATGAAATGCCTGCGGTCAGCGCCGGCTGTCTTCGGGTTTGGAGGATGCGGTTCTTTTGCGGATAAACAGCAGTATTGCGGCGAACATCATTGCCGAGGCTGCAAACCGCATATAGAATCTGTATGCCGAAAAAAACGAAAGAGCATATAACCCCATGCCCGCAAAGAAGTACTTTGAAGCGTGTTTTTCCGTGCGGAGTTTCGATGCGGCGCGCTCAGCGCGGACCCTGACGGATACACGCTCGGCGGGAGGAAATGCAGCTTTGATTTCGGAATCGATTTCGGCATCGTCGGGCAGGAAGCGTTCGCGAATTTGCGGAATTGTTTCAAGCAGCCTAAACTCAACTGCGGCGGCACCGACGGTGCGCACGGCGGATTCCGCTTCCGGTTCGGGTTTCGAAACTGAATATATCACGATGTGCGAAATGCCTTTTTCAAGAGCCTCGCGAATAATCGGAAGAATATCATCAAAAGTGATTGCTTTTTCAGTTCGGAGCAGATAAAACGAGCGAGTTGCACTCTGTTCGGAACACGCTTGATTCGGGTATTCCGAGGATGAACGGTGCAGGCTGCGGATTACTTCGTCCATTTCGGGCGAAACGAGTATCCTGCGCCGCAAAATCGACTCGGATGTTTCTTTGCGGAGTTTTTTGATGTGGGCATTAAATCGCAGGCTGCGCAAAAGGCTTGCAGTGAGCAGTATTGACGCGGAAATGAGCATTGCGGCAAACAAAGACGCGGCGCCGTGATGCAGCTTTCGCGAAACAAGCAAATAAAGTGCGGCGGTCAGCAGCAGTGCCGAAAACACGTTGTCGCATATGCGCGCAAAGCGGGATTTGCCGCCGTTGAAGCTCCGATTATAACTTTTCAACAATGTGTCATTCATAAAATCAGTATGGCACATAGATATGTTTTTCATTCACAAACGGTTCAGGATGTTGTATAATATGCATATGAAGATTGGAATTTACGGCGGAACATTTGACCCCGTTCACATGGGGCACATATTTGTTGCCCGTTCCGTGAAACAGGAGCTTGGGCTTGACAGGGTGGATTTTGTTGTTGCGGCAGATCCGCCGCATAAGCATTCCGCAGAGCGCACTCCGGCTGCATTAAGATTCGATATGGTCTGCGCCGCTTTGAAGCGCGAACGCGGAATGCGCGCTTCCGATATCGAAATTCGCCGCGGCGGAGTCAGCTACACTGTTGACACGCTGCGCGAAATGAAGCGGATAAACAAGAAAGCCGGGCTGTATTTCATTGTCGGAGCGGATATGCTTGAAGATTTCCCAAAATGGAAAAATCCAAAAGAAATACTGGAGCTTGCAGCCCTCGTTGCCGTCAACAGACGCGGTCAGGAACGCGATATCGAAGCTCTTGCAGACGGGATAAGGGCTGAATTCGGCGGCAGAGTCGAGATTATTTCTGCGGAAGGGCCGGACATATCCTCAACGGAAATCAGAAGGCGTGTTCAAAACGCACAAACCGTTGAAAGGCTTGTGCCGCTTTCCGCCGAAATGCTGCTTTACGAAAAGCGCTTGTATCAGCCCAAAAGCATAGAGCAGCTTGCGGAACGTGTTTCGAACGTTTTGGATGAATACAGAATGCGTCACACAATGCTGACCGTGCGTGAAGCTGTCGGACTTGCTCAGTATCACGGGCTTTCAACAGAAAAAGCGCGGCTTGCGGCTCTTTTGCACGACTGCGCAAAGCTTGGGCGTGAAGAGACCGTTCGATATGCCGAAAAAATGGGTTATGCGCTGACAAATGAAGAACGTGAAAATCCGTTTTTGATTCATTCGCGCATAGGTGCACTGCTTGCAAGGGATCTGTACGGAGTGCAGGATACGGAAATATTGAACGCAGTAGAACGGCACACCGTCGGATGTGCGGAAATGACCCCGTTTGATGAGGTGATTTTTCTTGCGGACAAGCTTGAGCCGTCACGTGATTACAGAAGGATACGGGATTTGCGCGAGCTTGCTTTCAGAGACCTCGACAGGGCGACGATAGCGGTTCTTCGGAACACTATCGAATACACTGAAAATAAGGGAATGCGCATTCATCCGCAAACGGAAATTACCATTGCAGCACTCGAAAAACGGGTGAAAGCCCGCCTGCACGGCGGCGATTGAGAAAACACGTCGAATCGGCAACGGCGGTGAGTTTTAAGCCGATTTTATCCCGGCTGAATTCGATACGGGCAATGTCGAATAAAAAGACGTACGATTAATAAAAATAATATCAATATAGATATAATCGGAGGAAGAATGGAAACTAATAACGAAAACAAAAACATCCTTTCGGAACCGGAACTCAGGTTTCGCGAGGAGCTTAAAAATTGCGTAAAGCGCATTGTGGATGCCGCCGATGCAAAAAGAGCAAACGATATTGTTGCGGTCCATGTGGGAGACAAAACAATCATTACCGATTGGTTCGTGTTCATGAGCGGCACATCGCCGATTCATGTAAAGGCGCTGAGTGATGAAATTGAAGATTGTGCCGCCGAAATGGGGCTTCCGATGCGCCGCAGGGAAGGCTATTCCGAAGGCCGTTGGATCGTGCTTGACTTTGCCGGAATTCTTGTGCATATTTTCCATCCGGAAGAGCGCGAGTATTACAATGTCGAACGGCTGTGGATGGATGCAACAACCGAAATTATTCGTCCCGAAAAATAAAACTCGGATAAAGTAAAAAATTTGAAAAACATTGCACGCTGCTCCTGCGGGAAACAGCGATTTAATTGTGTATCGGCAAGATGGCCGTGTTTTCAACCTGTTATTTGAAAACGGATAAGCCATTGTGCTGCCGATACATGTAAAACGGGGAGCAGGGCGTTTTGTATTTTGCACCGAAATGCTGCGAAAGCAAATGCGAACATCAGGGACGGAGGAACGTTATGAATAAATCAAACAGAGTGCTTGTTGTTGAGGATGATGCCGCAATCGTTCGTGCGTTGAGCTCGTTTTTGACGGATGAGGGCTTTTTGTGCAAAAGCGCAAACGGGCAGGCCGAAGCGCTGCGGCTTTTTGAACAGGAGGAGTTTGATATTGTGCTGCTGGATGTTTCGCTTGCGGACGGCAGCGGCTTTGTTGTTTGCTCCGCCATGAAAAGCAAAAAGGACATACCCATTATTTTTCTGACGGCTTCGGGTGATGAACACAGCGTTGTTACGGGACTTGAGCTCGGTGCGGATGACTATATTGCAAAGCCTTTTCGGCCGCGGGAGCTTGTTTCGCGCATCAAAAACGCTCTTCGACGGGCGGGAAAACCGCAGGCCGCGGTCAGTCTCGGCGATGTGCGTGTTGACCTTGAGAGAGGAGCCTGTTTCCGCGGGGATATGGACCTTTGCCTTTCGGCATTGGAATACAGGCTTTTGCTGACGCTCATAAACAACCGCGGGCATGTTTTAACGCGCGCACAGCTGCTTGAACACATTTGGGATGTTGCGGGCGACTTTGTGAATGACAACACCTTGACCGTTTATATTAAACGGCTGCGCGAAAAACTGGAAGCCGATCCGCAGACTCCCTGCATTATTAAAACGGTGCGCGGCGTTGGATACAAAATAGACTGAATATATGCGGTTTGCCGCCGAAGAATAACGCAAAGGGGGCATGGAAAATGAGAGTACTCAGAAATCCGGATGTTTGTGCGCTGACGCTGACAACGGCAGCGGTCGGTATCGCCGCAAGCGGAATATGTTTTTATTTAAATCAGAAAGCGGGGCTTATTGCGGCCGCCGCTTTTGTAATTGTGATTTCGGCTCAGCTTGTGAACGCTGCGCTGCGTCACAGGCATTTCAGAAAGCTTGCGGATGAAATCGACGGCATTCTCCACGGTGCGGAGGACATATGCCTTTCAAAGTATCGTGAAGGCGAAATCAGCATACTTGAAAACGAGCTCACAAAGCTGATTGTTCGTCTTCGCGAGCAGGCAGATGCACTGCGTTCGGACAAAACAAAGCTTGCGGATTCAATTGCGGACATTTCTCATCAGATAAAAACTCCGCTCACGGCGCTTAATCTGATTGCGGAATCTTTGGGCAGGAGCGGCATGAATGCAGAAAAACGCATGGAGCTTCTTCTTGAACTTCGCAGGCAGCTGACAAGGATCGAGTGGCTTGTTTCCGCATTGTTGAAGCTTGCAAGGCTCGATGCGGATTCTGTCACTTTCAGCAGGAAACATGCCGAACTTGCGGCAATTGTTGACGGAGCGGTTGAGCCGCTGGAAATCATGGCGGAGCTGAAAAATGTACATTTCGAAATTGATGCTTCCGGGTTTGCATACTGCGATCCGGATTGGATGACGGAAGCTTTGGGCAATATACTTAAAAACTGTGTCGAACACTGCGAAAACGGAAGCATATATGTCACTGCATCCGAAAACCCGATTTATTCGGAATTTCGAATTCGCGACACGGGATGCGGAATTGCGGAGCAGGATTTGCCGCATATTTTTGAAAGATTTTATACCGGTTCAGCCGGCATGAACTGTACGGAAACGGGGAGTTTAAGGAATAATACCCATACCGAAAACGAGACGGTTCAATGCGGAGCGCAGATTCCGCAGCTGCAAAGCGTCGGCATTGGGCTTGCGTTGTCAAGAACCATCATTTCAAAACAAAACGGAACAATTAAAGCGGAAAATCATCGTCAGGGCGGTGCAGTGTTCACCATACGTCTGTATAAAAGCGCAGTTTAACAACACTTCGATTGGATAATGTTTGAACCGTTTCCGAAGCTGCGTATTCGGTATTTGTGACATATCTGTTATTTTCAAGTCACACACAAGTCATATTGCGCGGGTATAATTTCAACCATAAACAAAAGAGTCGAAGACAATACATTCGGATTGCGCGTATAAAAGGTTTGCCTGCCGCATTTCGAACGGATGATGCTCAAAAGGAGAGAAAATGGAGATTTTGAAGGTTGAAAACCTGACAAAGGTTTACGGAAAAGGCGAGAATGAAGTTCGTGCGCTCAACGGCGTAAGCTTTTCGGTTGAAAAGGGTGATTTTGTTGCGATTATCGGGCCTTCGGGCAGCGGCAAATCAACTCTTTTGCACACATTGGGCGGCGTTGACCGCCCCACGGGGGGCAAAGTGCTTGTGAACGGACAGGATGTTTATTCGCAAAGCGATGAACAGATTGCAGTTTTTCGCCGCCGCGAAGTCGGGCTTATCTATCAGTTCTACAACCTGATTCCGGTTTTGAACGTTGAAGAGAACATGTCCCTGCCTGTGCTTTTGGACGGACGAAACGTGAACCGCGACAGGCTGCGTGAACTGATTCGCGAGCTTGACCTTGTCGGACGCGAGAAACATCTTCCGAATCAGCTTTCCGGCGGACAGCAGCAGCGCGTGTCTATCGGCAGGGCATTGATGAATTCGCCTTCGATCGTGCTTGCGGATGAACCGACGGGCAATCTGGATTCAAAAAACAGCCATGAAATAGTTGAGCTTTTGAAGCGAATGAACCGTGAATACAATCAAACTCTCATCATGATCACTCATGACGAAAGCATTGCCCTGCAAGCTCGGCGCATTATTGCAATCGAGGACGGAAAAATCGTCCGTGACGAGGTGATTTCAAAATGAACATCATGAACAAAGTCACTTTGCAGGCGATGAAAAAGAACAGGGTTCGCACGATCGTAACGATAATCGGCATAATCCTTTCCGCCGCAATGTTTACCGCAGTCACAACTTTCTGCTCAAGCATGTACGGCTATATGCGCGAGTACTTTGCATATGACAAAGGCGACTACCATGTTTCGTTCAGCGGCTGTTCAAGCGAAACGATAGATAAAATCAAAGCCGACGAGCGCGTTTCAAAGGCCGCTGTCGCAAAGCCCATAGGTTATGCCGAAGCCGGTTCAAGCAACGCCGACAAGCCCTATTTGTATGTTCTTGAAGCGGATGAAAGCTTCATGAAAAATATGCCTGTTCATCTTACGAGCGGCAGACTGCCCGAAAATGAAAACGAGATAATTCTTCCCGCACATCTTCAGGCGAACGGCGGCGTATCACATAAAATCGGCGACAGATTGAAACTGACTCTCGGCAGACGTGTCGCGGAAGACGGATCGGAGCTTGGGCAGAACAACCCGTATTCGTACGATGAGGAAAAGCTGACTGCGGACAGAATTTGGGAATATGTCGTTGTCGGTTTCTATGAACGCCCCGGGTTTGAAGAAATGATTGCTCCGGGTTACACTGCGCTGAGTCTTCTTTCCGAACCCCTGCGGGAAGGTGAAACTTATGATGCCTATATCCTGATGAAAAATCCGAGAAAGAATCTTGATTCGTTTGCGGAAAAGCTTTCGGAAGCTTTCACTGAGGCATCCTATCAAACGAGTTTGCTCACAATTGACGGCTATTCGGTGTTTAACAATTATTCGAATATGCTTGTGAGCCTTGCCGCTGTTTTCTGCGTGCTGATTTTTATCGGCTCGGTTTCGCTGATTTACAGTGCATTTTCAATTTCTGTAAGCGAAAGAACAAAGCAGTTCGGCTTGCTTGCTTCGATCGGTGCAACCCGGAGCCAGATAAGGCGGTCCGTTCTTTTCGAAGCATTTGCGCTGTGTGTATGCGGCATACCTATCGGCCTTCTTGTGGGCATCGGAGGTATGGGAATCACACTGTGGCTTTGCGGAGATTTGTTCAAATCCGTACTCGATGCACCGTTCGGCATGAGCTTTTCCGTTTCATGGCAGGCCGTTGCCGTTGCTGTGACGGTCGCGGTGTTGACAGTTTTCGTTTCCGCATGGATACCGTCGCGGCGTGCAATGAAAATTTCACCCATTGAAGCAATCAGACAGGCGCGGGATGTGAATGCGGGCAAGAAGAATGTGCGCTGTTCAAAGCTTTTCATTCGGCTTTTCGGTGCAGAAGGCATGCTTGCAAAAAAATACTATGCACGCAGCCGCAAAAAGTATCGCGCAACGATAGCTTCTCTTGCAATGAGCCTTGTGCTTTTCATCTCTGCAAGCGGTTTCTGCATGTATCTCACAAAGTCGGCAGAGGACGTATTCACGGAAAAAAGCTACGATATATGTTATCGTGATTTGTCGGCGCAGAATTATACGGAGTTTGCCGCAGGCGCCCGAGAATACTTTGATGAGATAACTTTCTGCCTGAACACGCTCGACAACAGCTTTGTGTACCTGCCGGAGGGAGACACAACGGCGGATTACAAAGCATACACAAAAGCGCAGCGCAGCGCACATGAAGGGCTGCTCAAAGTTGAACAAAACTGTTTTGCGTATTATATTGATGATGCGGCATTCGGACGGATGCTGACTGAAAACGGCATCGATGCCGATGCTTATTTTGCAGCCGAAGAAAAACTGCCCGTCATGCTCAACAGCGGTTACGATGTTGTTTATTCGCAGGATAACGGCGAAAACAACAGAAGAACATATAATTACAGCTTTGTTTCGGATGGGGTAACGACCCTGATGCGGGCAAAACCCGCACCGCAGCTCGACGGATACATTTTGGACGGCATGTTTTGGTCCGGCAATGAAACAGGAGAGGGCGTTCTGCAATACTACTATTGGCCCGCTCAAGAGGAAGATGCTGACGGCGGAAGCAGCTCCGACGGGGAAAACTCCTCCGATGGGGAAGATTTCGAATCCTCAGGAATTGATTTTTTCGGAAGGCCCATAGACCAGCCCGTGCGCCCGGTTGAATATGAAGAAATACATATTGCAGCAACCGTCAAAACCGCACCCGCAGGGATTGACAGCGGACGTGCAATGAAGCTCATTCTGCCGTTCTCCGCGTTCAAGGATCAAAAGGCATTCAATGAAGGGTTCATGAATGTCTACATCTGCGCCGATGACCCGGACAAGACGGAGAATGATGTTAAGTCCGTATTCGAAACCCGTGGAATCGAATTTGCGCCTCAAAGGCTGTACAACCGTGCGGAGGAGGAACGAACCGTCAGCAACATGATAATCCTTGTGAAGGTATTCTCCTATGGTTTCATCGCGTTGATTTCACTGATTTCGGTTGCGAATGTGTTCAACACCGTGTCAACCAATGTTGCACTGCGCCGCCGTGATTACGCAATGCTCCGTTCGCTCGGAATGACGAACAGGGGAATGAACCGAATGATGAACTATGAATGCCTGCTCTACGGAACGCGTTCGCTGTTGTTCGGTTTCCCGCTTTCGGTCGGCATGACCTACCTTTGCTACCTGTCCGCAGCGGAGGCTGCACAGATGAGCTTCACAATGCCGTGGACGGCGGTTGCGATTGCTGTAGTGAGCGTTTTCATGGTTGTGTTTGTTTCCATGCTGTACTCAACAAGCAGGCTGAAGCGCGAAAACCCGGTTGATGCACTGAAGGATGAAAACATCTGATCGAAACAGTTATGATTGACAGACTGTGAATCAAAAAAATAACCGACTGTACCGCAATGTATGCGGCGCAGTCGGTTTTGTTCAAAATAAAGCTGATTTCGTTGTTTCTATATTGCGGAATGGTTATTTGCAGTGCGTCTCGTTGTATTTCTTAATGCCGAGAGCCAACAGGTCCATGGCGCGCTCAAGATCCTTCTGCTTGAGGACGTAAGCAATGCGAATCTCGTTCAGACCCTTGCCGGGGGTTGCGTAGAAGCCCTCGCCGGGAGCAAACATAACCGTGTCGCCGTTGTCATCAAAGTCGGTGAGCAGCCATTTCTGGAAGGTATCCGCATTGTCAACGGGCAGTGCAGCCATCATGTAGAACGCACCCTGCGGTTCCTTAACAACGACGCCGGGGATTTCGAGCAGCTTATTGTAGCAGGTGTCGCGGCGGAGTTTGTATTCCTTGCGAACAGCATCGAAATAGTCGGAATCAACGCTGTAAAGCGCGGCGGAAGCGATCTGATCAAGGGTTGCAACGGAAAGCCTTGCCTGACAGAACTTCATGAGGTTCTGCTGAAGCTCCTTGTTGCGGGTGATAATGGTTCCGATACGTGCGCCGCAGGCAGAGAAACGCTTGGATACGGAGTCGATGATAACGGCATTTTCGTTGATATCTTCGAACTGTCCGATGGTTGCAAGCTGCTCGCCGCCGTAAACGAATTCGCGGTAAACTTCGTCGCCGATAACAAACAGGTTGTGTTCATTTGCGACATCCGCAATGGTGCGCAGCTCTTCATGAGTCAGAACAACGCCGGTGGGGTTGCCGGGGTTGGTGAACATGATTGCGCGGGTGTTTTCGTTGATAAGAGCCTCGAGCTTTTCGCGGAAAGCATAGCGATAACCGCCTTCGGGGGAGGTGGTCAGGGGGCGAATGGTGCCGCCTGCACTCTTGATGAAGGTGTTGTAGTTGGGGTAGAAGGGTTCGGGGATGATAACCTCGCTGCCGTCGTCAAGAATGCTGAGCATCAGCATCTGCAGCGCTTCGCTGCCGCCGGTGGTGATAAGGATATCGCTCTCTTCGTAGTGAATGCCGAGTTTATCATAATAGTCCTGAACGGCTTTGATAAGCACGGGCAAACCGGGGGAAGGAGCGTATTCAAGAACGGGAAGCTCAAAATTGCGAACCGCTTCGAAATATGCGGGCGGGGTTGCGATATCGGGCTGACCGATATTCAAATGATAAATCTTTTTGCCGTTATTGGTTGCTGCAACGGCAAACGGATGGAATTTACGCATGGGGGAAAGGTTGCATGCCAAAGCCTTCTGCGAGATTTTCATGGAAGAAGCCTCCGAAAAAGTTTTTTTTGAGGAAGAAAAAGCGGTGAAACAGCAGAAACGCCTTTTGCGCTGCCGCTCAGCCGAGGGAGTATCCTCATACGATGTGATTGTAGCATTTTTTTCGGGTTTGTGCAACAATGTTTGCGCCGAAAAAAGGTATATTTGAAGGAAAAGTGTTGGCAGGGAAGCATGACTGCGTTTGCGGAGAGCAAAAATCAGATGACACAAATGTAAAACAATTGTGAACTTTTTTTATGCAAAGCACCTGCAACACATATATATATTTGCAAAAACGTGTGTTTAAAAGATAAAATAGTATTTCACAACGGCATGTGCAGCCGATAGGGTTAAGAGAATATTACAAAAGGGGTATTTAAACCGGCATTCCATTGTGGTATAATAACGCGAAATGTGGATATGCGAAAGGATACTGTTTGCAAATGATCGTTGTCATACCTGCATATGAGCCGGATGAAAAGCTTTTGCGTCTTGTGGACGAACTGAAGCAGCAAACGGACTATAAAATCATTATTGTTGACGACGGCAGCAAAAATGCGGAAAGCAAAGATGTTTTTTCAAAGCTTGAAGCGGATTCCGCTGTTACTCTGCTGCACCATAAAGTCAACCGCGGCAAAGGCCGCGCAATGAAGACTGCGTTTGAATACATAAAGGATGCGGGGTTTTCCGATGACGGTATAATAACCGTTGATGCGGACGGGCAGCACCTTATAAAAGATATCGTGGCAGTCAGTGAAACCTGGGCAAAGAACCCGAATGCGCTTGTTCTCGGCAGCAGACGTTTTTCCGGCAAGGTACCGCTCCGCAGCAGATTCGGCAACGGCGTGACACGCGGCGTGTTTGCGATTTCAACCGGTGTTCGCGTTTACGACACGCAGACGGGGCTTCGTGCGTTTTCAACCGAAAAGCTTGACGACATGCTCAAAATCGGCGGCGAACGCTATGAATACGAGATTAATCAGCTCCTGACATGCACCAAAACGCATGTGCCGATAATCGAGCACACCATAGAGACCGTGTATCTTAATAAGAATGAGACTTCTCATTTCAACACTGTAAAGGATTCATGGCGGATATACAAAACGATTTTTACGTTCGTTTTTTCAAGCTTTGTCAGCTGGGCTGCGGATTATATCCTTCTGCTTGTGTTCAATGCGATACTCGGCGGCATTACGGGCGGTGCGGCGGTCAGGCTTCTGTCATTTAATCTTCCGCCAAAGTTCTTCGCGCTTGTCGGAGCACGCACGATAAGCTCCTTGCTGAATTACTTCCTTAATCAGCGGCTTGTTTTTCAAACAAAGTCCAAGGGCAGTGTACTGCGCTATTACATCCTTGTTGTGGCGCTTTTTGCGTTGAACTACGGTCTGCTTCAGCTTATGGGAAAAATCGGCATCGCGCTCTGGCTTGCCCAAATAATCGCACAGCTTGTGATTTACCCGCTGAGCTTTGTAATTCAACGAAAATTTGTTTTTTGCGAGAAAAATACCACAGCATAAAACATTGCGGTGTCGGGCGGTTCATGCCGTGTAATTTTAAGGAGATAATATATGAAAGCAAATAAGGCAAAAATTATTCTTGTTGTTGTTTTGGATATAGTATTTTTTGCGGCAATACTGTTGTCGTTTGCATGGTTTCATCATGCAAAGCCGCAGAAGCTTTCACCGACGAGAACATTCGACCCGAGGGTTTCGCCTTCCCCGAGTCCGTCGCCGGATTATTGGATTCCGAAAGACACACCTGCTGCCGGTGAAACACCGGATCCGTCGGCGTCCGCCCAACCCACCCCTGAACCGAACGATCTGCTTCGCGGAAAATATTCCGAAAAGTTTACTTCCGGTGAGGTGGTTCGCGATGAAAACGGCTATCGCAGCGGAAATGTATGTGTTGAGATGAGCAAACACACTATGACCGTTCAGGGGCAGCCCGTATGCTACTATGTTGCCGACATTTACATAAAGGATATTACAAGCCTTCGCTGCGCAATTTCCGATTCGCCGGACAGGGATGAATGGGTGACGGAGCTTGCAGGCAAGAACAATGCAATCGTTGCAGCTTCGGGCGACTTCTTTGTTTTCAAGCGGAGCGGACTTGCGATTCGAAACGGACAGGTTTACCGCGAGGAGCTGAACAGAAGTCAGGATGTTTGCGTTGTCTATTCCGACGGCACAATGGCAACTTATTTTGCCGGTTCGGTGGATTTAGATTCGATTTATGCTAAAAACCCGTATCATGCGTTTTCGTTCGGCCCAAAGCTTTTGAACAACGGCGAACCGATGACGGAATTCAACACGAGTGTTGCAACATGGAATCCGCGCTGCGCGATAGGTTATTATGAACCGGGGCATTACTGTCTTGTTGTTGTTGACGGAAGGCAGAGAGGCTATTCCCTCGGGCTTGAAATGACAGAGCTTTCAAAGCTCATGAAACAGCTTGGCTGCACGGAGGCATACAACCTTGACGGAGGCATGACCGCTATGATGGCATACGGTACTGAGCTTTACTCACAGCCCTGCGGCGGCGGCAGACAGAATTGCGACATTGTTTATGTTGCGGAACCGCTGTCCTGAACGTTCGGATTCGAAACGGAAGCTGAAAACTACTTGAAATTTAAAATTTAACGGGGAAATAATAATGAGAAAATCACTCTTCAATTTCAATAACAAACGCCGCGTGTTCCGCGTGCTGCTCTCTCACCTGACGGCAATGCTCGCATTGCTCGTGCTGATTTGCTTCGTTATCGACAGGTTCAACACGGCAATGGCATTTATGGACAGTGAACTTTCAAAGTGGTATATTGCGGTGCTTGCAGTCCTTGCACTCATATCATCGATACTTAACATCGTTGCGTTGTGGGTAAATCCCGACAAAATGAAGAAAAATCGAACGCCCGACAACCATTGACGGTGCAAAACGGCGTTACCATTTGTGGATATAATTACGACTGTATGAAAAATAAAACAAAGATTTTACTTGTTGTTACGGCGGATATTCTTGTTTTTGCGATTATACTGCTGTCTTTCGCATGGTTTCATCATGTTAAACCGCAAAAATTTGATGCGAACCATGCGTTCCCTCTGCCGGAAAAACGTGAAAACCTTCTGCACGGCAAATATGAAGATAAGTTTACCGCTGACGGAAGCATTCAAAAAACCGAGAATTCCTATCGCAGCGGCAATGTATCCGTTGAGATTTTGAGCCGGGATATTACCGTCGGCGGCTATCCCGTGCACTACTACATGGCGGATATTTACATTAAGGACATTTCAAGCCTTCGCAGTGCGGTGTCGGAAGAGTCCGACAGGAGGGAGCGTGTTGAAAGCCTTGCTGCAAAACATAATGCAATAGTTGCAACTTCCGGCGATTTTTTTGTTTTCAAACAGAGCGGGCTTGAGATTCGCAATGGGTATGTCTATCGCGAAACAATAAATAAAACGCAGGACGTATGCGTTATTTATCAGGACGGCACGATGGAAACCATACTTGCGGGTTCGGTGAACCTTACCGCTGTTTATCGCAAAAAGCCGTATCATACTTTCTCATTCGGTCCGAAGCTGCTGAACGGCGGCCAACCTATGGAGGAATTTAACACGAGTGTTGCAAACTGGAATCCCCGCTGTGCGATCGGCTATTACGAGCCGGGTCACTATTGCCTTGTGGTTGTTGACGGAAGACAGGAAGGGTACTCCATGGGGCTTTCAATGAAGGAACTTTCAAAGCTGATGTTTGATCTCGGCTGCAAGGAAGCATATAATCTTGACGGCGGCGAGACAGCAATGATGGCTTTTGACGGAGAACTGACTTCAAAGCCCAGCAACGGGGGAAGAGAAAACTGTGATATCGTGTATATAGGTGAACCGCTCGAATAAAGCTGCACGCAGAAACCATTCGGAAGATTCAGAATCATACATGGATGCCGCACCGGCGTTTCGGCGCGGCATTTTGAACAATTATATGCTAATATATGCTTATTAAAACACGGAGACCGACCGATGCTGTATATATCAAGATTTGAATTTCCGGATGTCGAAACCGAGACAGATTTCCGATTCGGGTTGAAAATGACATGCTATGATTCAATCTATCCGTTCGGCGTTCTTTCAGAAAAAGGACTGACGCAGCTTGATTTTGAAGATATAACGCTGCTTTGCGGCGGCAACGGCACAGGAAAGACAACCGCACTCAATATCATTGCAGAGAAACTGAAACTGACAAGGGCATCGTTGTATAATCGCAGCTGCTTTTTCGAGCGTTACCTTGAGGATTGCAGTTTTATATGCGAACTTGAGATCACTCCGCACAGCAGGATTATCACGAGTGACGACGTATTTGATTTTATGCTTGATCTCCGCAGCCTGAACAGCGGGGTTGACAGGCGGCGCGATGAACTGTTTGATGAATATCTTTCACTAAAACACAAAAAATCAAGTGTTCGTTCACTTGAGGATTATGAGGCTCTTAAGCGGCTCAACACGGCGCGCAGCAAGACCGCTTCGGAATTTACTCGCAGGAGCTTGCCGGCAGGCTTGCGCGAACGGTCAAACGGGGAAAGCGCATTCATGTATTTCCAAAACAAAATTGAGGAAAATGCTCTGTATCTGCTGGATGAACCCGAAAACAGTCTTTCTCCGGAAAAACAGATTGAACTGCTTCAGCTTATTGAGGACAGCGCAAGGTATTTCGGATGCCAGTTTATAATTGCGACTCATTCCGCGATTATGCTTTCCGCCCGAAACGCAAAGATTTATGATTTTGATTCATTCCCGGTGGGAGTTTGCGCATGGCAGGATATTCCGAGTGTTCGCTGTCAATATGAGTTTTTCAGAAAGCATGATGCCGAGTTTGAATAATCATCGGACGGAACCATGCAGAAAAATCGGCAAATTTAAATCTCACGAAAATAAGTCATTCGGAGTATTTCAGACATTAATCAGCAAATTCATAGCCGTCACTCGGCGAGGGCTGCCTGCCTGTTTCATCGAACAAAAGCCTTCCGATGAGCGAATCGGACCTTGCGCCCTGCTCGATGAACCATTCTGACGGGATATAAATCGTCGGTTCGATTGTCGGATCGGCGATAAGTTCATATTTTCGATAGCAGAGCAAAATTCCGCAGTCATAGAACATGAACATGCGATCCGAATAAATCGGTTCAGGCAGACAAATGACAGTATCACCAAAATTCGAAACTGCGGTTTCGTATGCTTTTTTACCGAAATCTGCCGCGAAATCATCGCTGAACGCAACACCGAAACAATCGTCAACGGAAAGAATCCGTCCCGATAAGATATCTATGTTTATCGGTCTTGTTTCAAAAACCGCATATCCGTTAACGGTCGGAACATCATAATCCGCATTGAGTTGTTCGAAGGGAACATAAACGCACATTTTGATTGAAAGCAGGTTATTATCGTTATACATAACATCGTAAGTTATGTACCTGTCAGCAGGCTGCTCACGCGCATATTCCACGAAAGCTGTTTTCAAGGCAGCGTTCACAAGGGCGGAGTTTCTGCAAACGAAAACAGGGCATACAACATAGCAGCCGGATGTTCTCACATGCTCCTCAAACCCGACATATGGCGTTTTATTTTCTGAAGACTGATTTTCGGGAACATCGGCCGTCGGCTGAACCGATGCAGCGGAGAAAACGTTCACACCGACAGCGGATGATGCACCGGAGGCGGCGGAAAGCGTGAAATATGAACCCGACCGCTCCCTTACGTTGTGCATCTGCGGTTGTGCCGTTTGCGTGTTGAAACGGATTTGCTTCGATTGAGCATATGTTGAACAGGAAAAACAAGGCAAAACCGCAGCGGCCGCTGTCAGCATTGCAAAGAAGCCCGCCGCAATGCGCGGAATGCGGCGGATAGTGTATTGTGTTTTTGTGTTGTGATTCATATCGAATGCCTCGCCGAACATATGCTTGTGCAGCTCAACGACCGAATAAGCCTGCCCTTTTATGTGCAGTTTACTTAATAATCATAAGCTCGCTGTCCGAAATCGCATGCTCAATCATTTCGGAGAAATCAACCTTTGCTTCGCTTGCGCGCAAATCCTCAAGCACAGGTTTTGTCACGGGGTGCTTGGGAACAAACACGGTGCAGCAATCCTCATAGGGAAGGATGCTTGTTTCGTATGTTCCGATTTTCCTTGACAGATCCATAATATCATCTTTGTCGAAACCGATGAGCGGACGGAAAACAGGCATGGTCACGGCGTCGTTGGTGACGCAAAGGCTTTCAAGCGTTTGACTTGCAACCTGTCCGAGAGCTTCGCCCGTGATGAGTGCACGTGCGCCTTCCTTTTCGGCAATGCGCTGCGCAATCTTCATCATAAGCCGGCGCATGATGACGGTGGTCTCTTTACTCGGACATTGCTCGTAGATGGTCATTTGGATATCCGTGAAAGGAACAAGGTGCAGCCGGATCGGACCTGCATAGCGTGAAAGCAGGCGGGTCAGGTCAACAACTTTGTCGCGGGCGCGCTCGCTTGTGTAGGGATAGCTGTAAAAATGAACCGCACTCAGTATAAGACCGCGTTTTGCCATCATATAACCTGCAACCGGGCTGTCAATGCCGCCGGAAATGAGCAGCGTTGCGCGTCCTGCGGTGCCGACAGGCATTCCGTTTGCGCAGGGAATCTCCTCGCAATACAGGTATGCTCTGTCACGTATTTCAACGGAAAGAGAAACCTCGGGTTTGTGAATGTCAACACGCACGGACGGGTAGCGTTCGAGAATCAGATGCCCGAGTTCGCGGTTGATTCCGTCCGAATTCATAAAATAGTGCTTGTCCGAACGGCGGGCAAAAACCTTGAAGCTGAAATTCGGATTTTTTTCAATCTCTTTGTCCATAAGCATATATGCCGTGCTGCATACACTCTGCCAATCCTTATCAACGGCAAGCGCGGGACTGACGGAGTGAATGCCGAACACGCGGGTGAGCCTTGAGATTGCTTCGTCAAACTGTACATCCGGAATATCCATAACATATATTCTGCCGTGTTCGCGGTCGATTCTTGAGGGAATGCCGCGAAGGGCGGAACGCATATTGTCAACGAGCTTCTGCTCAAAATAGGGACGATTCAGCCCCTTAAGATGAATTTCGGTGTAGCGAACAAGAATAACTCTTTCCATTTTATAATACCTTTCGTGTTTATCTTCAGAGTGAAGCGTTTTTGGGTTAAACTTTCGAGTGTGCTTTATCTCCTGCGGAACCGTCGAAGCAGGGAGAGGCTGTCCTCGATCATCTGAGCGGCCGCATCGGCTTCTGCCTCGGTGTTGCCGGCGCCGAAGCTGAAACGGATTGCGCCGTCCTGCCTGTCGCCGGTGATTCCCATTGCGGTTAAAATGCGGTTTTTGCCGCGGTTCCTTGCCGCACAGGCGGAGCCGGTTGAAACAAGCAGGCCTTTGTCCATTAATGAATGCAGCAGAACTTCACCGCGCACACCGAGAAAGCTGATGTTCAAAATATACGGTACACTGATGTTTATTTCGGGTCCGTTGAGCTTTATATCCTTGATTCGGGACAAGTTGCTGTAAAGGCGGTTTTTGACGCGGGTCATATTTTCGAGCCTTTCGGTGCGGTTGTCCGTCCAAAGTTTTGCGGACACGTCAAGAGCCATGATTGAAGGCACGTTCGTGGTTCCGGAGCGAAGATTGTTTTCCTGCCCTCCGCCCGTTTGTCCGCCTTTGAAGCGCGTTCCGCGGCGCACATAAAGCCCGCCTATGCCTTTAGGAGCGTTAAGCTTATGTCCGCTGAAGGAATACATGTCGCATTGCACGGCGGGCATTTTGATGTATGCCTGCACCCCGTCGCAATGGAAAACCGCTGAGGGGCTTTTTTCGCGCACGAGGTGATATATGCCGTTGATATCATTCACGGCGCCGACCTCGTTGTTGACGTGCATGATGCTCACATAGCCCGTTGATTCGGTAAGTGCGGCGGAGAGTTCATCCATGCGCACACACCCGGTTTTGTCAACGCCGACAACAACAACATCGTATCCCTGCGCTTTAAGCGCGGCAAAAGGCTCAAAAACGGAGGGATGCTCAACTGCGGATGTTATGATGCGGCATTTGTCGCGGCGCATTGCAAGTGTCCCGGAGAGGGCGATATTGTTGCTTTCCGTTCCGCCGCTTGTAAAAATAAGCTCGGATTGCTCCGCATTAAGATAGGATGCAAGCCTTGCTCTTGCAGCGTTGACATCCCGCTCGACAGAAACGGCGGGGGAGTATGCAGCCGCCGGGTTATAAAACTGCTCGGTCATGTATCGAAGAGCCGTGTTTGCAGCCTCGGGGCAAACCGGCGTTGTTGCACTGTTATCAAAATAAATCATATAAATTACCAACCTGTTGTTTATTGAGCAATCGCCGGATGCAGTGCCTTAAGACACAATGCCAGCAAATGCACGTTCGGCATGTCCGGCGATTACTAAATAAATATGCTGTCAATTCCGCTTTTGTTAAGAATGCCGTTCGAAGGGAGTTTCAAAGCAGCACACGACTCCGATTTATCCGTTGGGGAATGTCGGTTCATCCGTGGGTTCGGCGGGCTGATTCGGAGGCGGATAAAGTGCGCTCAGCACATCGTAATTCCGCTTCAGTTCGCTCATATACTGACTGATGAGCGCAGCATCGGATTGTGCAATTGCATTTTGCAGCTGCGTGATTCCGCCTTCGAGAATGTGGCGCGCCGTTTCTGTCAGTGTCTGAACGGTGTCAAGATAACGGCGCACAGTCGCAATAAGCTCGTTTGAACGCGCAATAAGCTCATCGAGCGGAATATCCGTCCCGCCGCCGGTGTGTACCGTGCAGCATTCAAGATGTTCCGCGTTGCTGATGAATTCGTCTGCGGTAAGATCCGTGCGCACCGCGTTAGGCATGTATTGATAGAGTTTATCGTTGCTCAGTCTTGCATAAAGCGATGTTGAAGGAATCAGCACAATGCATTTTGCATAGCGTGATTCGGCGGGGCAATGCTGCCCTGCCGGCATTTCGGAATCCTTGCAGTACACAACGGTGCAGTGCATATCACAGTATTCAGTGGGCATTTTTTCAACCGCGCACCAGTCGGTAAGCGGAGGGTTGTTCGTGTCGTGCAGACATTCTTCGGTGGCAAGCTTGCCCGAAACCGGGCAGATCGTGGCTTGGGTCAATCCGATGTCGGACGGGGAAACATCGAGGAGCGGACGGTCCGAGAAACCGTCATGCACCTTGCTCATGAAAGCCTGCCAAAGCGGAGCGGCACTGTTGCCGCCGGTCGAGCCGGAGGCAAGCTTTTCGGAATACTTGTCATGGCCGATCCAGAGGGAAGCGGTATAGTAACCGGTAAATCCGGCGAAATAGACGCTTGTGTAATCATCATTTGTGCCGGTTTTGCCCGCAACGGTGATACCGGGTATGATTGCACTTGTGCCCGTGCCGGAAGAAACAACGTCCTTCATCATGTCGGCGAGCATAAATGCACTGGATTCTTCAAAAACGCGCCGCGTCTTCTGATAGTCGCGCGCATCGATAACGATGCTGCCGTCCTCGGCAACAACGGTCGTGAAGGAGATGGGTTCCATATACATGCCGCCGTTGGCAATGCAGGCATATGCGGCCGCCATTTCAAGCGGAGTGATTCCGCTGGTGCCGAGCGCAAGACCCGGGCCGTCAACGTTGATTCGCGAGGGATCAACGCCGAGCCGCTCAAGGTACTTTGCACTGAGTTCGGGGGTCACAATGTCGAACAGAATCCTTGCGGCAACAATGTTGAGCGAGGATGTGATGCCTCGGCGAACGGAAGTCAGTCCTTCCCAACGACGCGAACCGATTTTCGGGTATCCTCTTTCACCGCCGTAACCGTCGATTGCAAGCTCGGAATTCAGCACGCATGTTGCCGGCGTTGCGCCCATGTCGAGCGCGGGACCGTAAACCGCAAGCGGCTTGATGGATGAACCGACAGGCATACTGCTCTGGTAAGCGCGGTTGAGCTGCCGTTTCTGAATCGGCTCTTCACGTCCGCCGACCATGGCAACGATATAGCCCGTGTGCTGATCGATAATGACCGATGCCGCCTGCGGCTGCGCACTTGTGATGCCGGAATTGGGGTCTGTAATTTCAGATGCGGCCGAATTGCGCAGACGGGGATAATTCTGCCATTCGGTAATGGTTTGCTGAACGGTGTTCTGAATGTCCGGCTTAACTGTCAAATAAATGTGGTATCCGCCGGTGCGCAGTTCCCTTTCGATTTCGGCACGGTTTGCAGGCGTGTCCGCAAGGTCACGCGCTTCAAGCATGTGCGTCACAACATCATAAACACCGTATTCAACAAAATATGCCATGTCATAGAGCTGCTTTTGAGCGCTTACTTCAAGGATGTTGACATGTTCAACAAGTGCGGCGTCGTATTCGGCGCGCGTTATGAAGCCCTCATCATACATTGCTTTAAGAACAACGTTCGTCCTGTCGTTGGTTATATCCATTTTGTTGCGTCCGCTGCTGTAAAACCGTTTATAGGTGTTCGCACGGGGATTGGTAACGTTCGGCTTTTGAACCATGCCTGCAAGCATTGCGCATTCGCGAATGGTCAATTCATCGAGTTCCTTGCCGAAATAGTCTTTTGCGGCTGTTTTAAAGCCGTAGTTGGAGTCGCCGAGGTAAACATCGTTCATATAGGCTTCAAGTATTTTGTCCTTTGAAACGGTGCTTTCAAGCTCATATGCAAGGTACGCTTCCTGAATTTTGCGCTTATAACTCTGAACGTTGGAAAGTACTTTGTTTTTGATAAGCTGCTGGGTGATTGTTGAGCCGCCGTGGGTGTTGGTGTTGCGCAGCGTGTTGATAACAGCCGAAAAAAGCCGCTTGAAATCAAGGCCGCTGTGTTTATAAAAGCGAACATCTTCAACCGCAATAAGCGCATTTTTAAGATTGTCGGGAATTTCGTCGATATTTGCCCAATCGCGGTATTCCATGCTGGCAAAGGTCGTTATCATATTTCCGTTGCCGTCATAGATGTAGCTTGTGCGGTCGCTTTCCGTGAGCGCGGAAATATCAAGCGTCGGCGTGGTGTCGATATATGCTTTTGCAATGCCGAGCACAAGGCCGAGTCCGATGAAACCGCAAAGTATTCCCGCAACAACAACAAGTTTTATGACTGTGAACACGATGGCGAGCAAGGTTGAACGCGGTCGTTTGCGCGGCGCAAAAACTCCCTGCGGTGCATCCGCTTTGTTCGGCGAAGTGCGTTTTGCACGGGAATGATTTTTGTTATTCGGTTTTGAATGCATTGATTCGTTTGCTCCTTTTTTGTCTGAAAACAGTTTGGCAAAAAAACTGCGCACGGAAGCGAAGGTTTTTTTGAAAAAACCCGAATTCCCGCCGTCGGCGGATTCTCCGTTCGCATTTGTCGCCGCAGCGGGACTCTCAAAAACGAGAGTGTCGCCGTCCGCTGCGCTGTTATGTTCATTTTTGAAATTATCCATCTCAAAATACCTTTCGCATATTTTCCCATTCAAATTATACCACAGTGTGCACCGCTTGGCAAACCGAACATCAAATATTTGCAGTTTTGCCGCAAATATCCGCAATTATCCGCGTTTGCTCCCGCATTGCGGGTAACACTCGTGCCGTGTGCGGAATATTTTAAAAAGAAAACGATAAAAAGGAGGGAATGCAATGTCGGACTGCACGGGGGGCGAAAGCAATGCTGTTGTAAGGAAAAGAAACGGAAAACGCCGCTTCCGAAGAGTGCGCGGTGTAAAATCAGCCAATATCCGCAGGATACAAAAACCGAATCTGCATTTTGGCCTGCGGGGTATAATCTGTGCTGCGGCTGCGCTGTTTATTGCGTTCGCAATCCTGTTTGACTCGGCGTTTTCCGTGCCGCTGCGCGCTCTTGCAGAGGAAAAGGCAGCCCGGCTTGCAGCGGAACTGCTGAACTCTGCGGTATTGGAAGTCATGGGAGCCTATTCGGAGAAACATGATCCTTCCGAACTTGCAAAAGTGCAGCGAAACGAGAGCGGTGCGGACATTCTTTTTATTGACGCCGTGAAAATTAATCTGCTTGCGGCGCAAATAACCGATTGCGCCCAAATTCGGCTTCGGGAGCTTTCGAATGCTTCTGTCGGCGTATCACTCGGGACGGCAAGCGGAATTTCATTGTTTACCGAAAAAGGCCCTCGTATAAGCGTCGGAATTTCTCCTGCGGGAAAAATCGATTCCGGACTTTCCGCTGCATTTTCTCCTGCCGGAATCAACCAAACAAGATATTCGGCATATCTTAAACTGACTGCAAACATTCGGATAATACTTGCCTCTTTTGAAAAACATATCGCCGTGTCCCATACCGCCGCACTTTGCGAAACCGTTATTGTGGGCGATGTCCCTCAGGCATACACAAACGTTGAATCGGTTGATGACGCATTGAACCTTTTGCCGTCAACGGGCGATACAGAGTAAGTATTGACGGGAATTTTTGTGATAAAATATCAGACATATACCAATGCTGCGCGAAAAAATCCGTCAATTAAAAATATTAATTGATGTTTTTTTCGCAACGGCTGCAAATCCGTAACATGCCGCGTAAACAGCTTGAATTTCGGGAGAAAATTATTAATGTTAAAATTTTTAGAAAAAAATAAAAAAAACACTTGCATTATCCGGCAATATATGGTATGCTTGATTCGAAGAGCGGAAGAGAGCCGAAACGAGGGCGATCGATCCGATTTTCAAAAGCTCCAAGCCGCAGTTCCTCGGGTCTTTGTGCATTCCGGCTGTGCTGACAACAAAGACTTCCCCGTTTCCGATCTCCGCCCGATAAATGTTTTGGCTTGCAAAACGCATTTCGACCGGGAACGGTTCAATCGACAGCAATCGGGCAAACTATCACTATACCATTACTATGGAGGTTTAATTATGAAAGGCTCTGTCACAACAAATGGTTGATTTTTGACGAGAAATAGCGTATAATAATAGTAAGAAACAGTACCACCGAAGGAGGT